>MDTE01102198.1_pt1 | contig 12911 bp, 9 predicted proteins | sample 811231 | NCBI WGS metagenome assembly MDTE01 (sample SAMN05326651, study PRJNA326480) | marine metagenome | isolation source: seawater | place: Indian Ocean: Red Sea | collected 2010
AAGGCTTGCAGGCCGCAGGCGCTGATGCCGTGCTCATCTGCACAAACCTTATGCATAAAGTAGCCCCACAGGTGGAAGCCGCGATTTCCATTCCGCTATTGCACATGGTGGATGCGGTCGCCGAATCCATCCGCAACAACGGGCAAAACAAAGTGGCGTTACTTGGCACGCGCTTCACCATGGAAGAGCCGTTCTACCGCGAACGTCTGGGGCAGCAGCATGGCATCGAAGCCATCATCGCGGCTGAGGCAGACCGCCAGATCGTGCATGATGTGATTTATAACGAGCTGTGTCAGGGCATCATCAGCGAGCAGGCACAGGCGGAATATATCCGTATTATCAAAGCATTGCAGGCAGATGGCGCGCAAGGCATGATCCTTGGCTGCACCGAGATTGAGCAGCTTGTCACCCCGGAAGTGACCGATGCCTGCCTGTATGACACGGCACGCATCCACGCCGAATATGCCGCACGCTACATGCTGGAGCCGGTGCGTCAGCCTGCCAAAGCCAGCGCCTAAAAAGCGACATTAGGGCTACCGAATCCCATTGAAATGGGCGATAGCGTTACTATATAATGGTGAAGGATACTGCGCGGTGCGTGAGGCCAATCACTCCGGACCGATGCTTACTCTTAGGGAGCTGTCCCTGACCTCGGCCGTGGCCTTGGTTAAACGGCACCCACCTGTACTAACAGGTCACGAGAGGATTTATGTGCGCTCACGGCCAGCGCGGTTCCTTCAGCCCATCTCAGCACTCGACTCTTTGGGGCGGCTTGGCTATTATTATGCCATGCAAACACCGCAACCAGACAATGCACTCATCAAACAAAAAATGCGCCAGCAAGCTCTGGCCAAACGGCAATCCATTGCGCATGCAGCGCATTTGACCAGCTCAGAAGCGCTGGCCAATCATTTTGCCGACCATCCCATGCTTGGCATGGCCGCCTCGTTTGCAGGCTATCACGCAGTGCGCGGCGAAATCGACGTGCTGCCTGTTTTCAAGCGTATGGCGCGCTACAATAAACCCACGGCCCTGCCCCGCATCAACGAAGCCAAACGGTTGGATTTTCATCTCTGGCGTCAGGGCGATGTGCTGGAGCGCGATGCGCTGGGCATTTCCGTACCGTCGGTGAGCACCGAAAAATTTCTGCCCGAGCTGGTGCTGGTTCCACTGCTTGCTTTTGACAGTTTTGGCAACCGTCTGGGCTATGGCGGCGGCTATTACGACCGCACCATGGCGCATCTGCGTGCGCAGGAAGAAAAGCCCCCGCTATTTGTGGGCGTGGCGTTCAGCAGTCAGGAAGTGGAATATATTCCCAGCGAAGCGCACGATGCTACACTTGACGGGATTCTAACCGAGCTGGGTGTCAGCATGTTCAACGCATTTGGAATCTAAGGGCGCAATTTAAGCTGACGGGATTTAAGCTGGCAAGGCAGCGCGGCTACTATTATACTTAACATCACACAGCAAAAAGGGCGTGCAATGCAACAAGGTGATGATAATCAACGTGGGTTTAGTCTGGTAGAATTATCCATTGTGCTGGTCATTCTGGGGCTGCTGGTTGGCGGCATTTTAACAGGCCAAAGCCTCATCCGCAGCGCCGAGCTCAAAGATATCACCAGCGACATACAACAGTTCACTGCCGCCATTGTTCAGTTTAAAGATGAATATGGCGCATTGCCGGGTGACTATGCTAACGCCACCGACATTTGGGGCACTGCGGCCTCGTGCCCAGGCACCGCTTCCACGCCCAGCACCACCGAAGCCACCTGCGATGGCAATGGCGACCGGATGATACAAAGCAGCGCCACTTTGTCAGAACGTTTTCGCAGCTGGCAGCATCTGGCCAATGCCGGATTGATCGCAGGCAGCTATGCGGGTGTACCCGGCTCTGCTGGCCTCAATCACGCCGTGATCGGGTTTAATGTTCCCTCCGCGGTTGGCGGCGAAGTAGGTTACACGCTAAGCTGGCAAACGGGTAATGCTTCACTCTACCCTTCCGCCAATGATAACCACAACATCATGGTGGGCGGCGATGTCAACGGCAACAATGCAACCGTAGACAGTGTATTCACCCCCCGCGAAATATATACTATCGACCGTAAAATCGATGATGGCAGACCAGGTCTTGGTACGATTATGCCTCTTATTGTGGTGAGTAATTGCGTCACGTCAAATAATCCTGCAACGGCAGAATATTCATTAGGTAATGACAGCAAAGACTGCGCATTTCTGGTCACAAACTTTCTCGATGCACTCTAGGCAGAGCCTGCTATAGTGCGCGCATGAATATTTTATTTTTCGGAGATGTCGTAGGTCGCGCCGGACGCGATGCTATTTTCAACCACTTGCCGCGCTTGCGTAGTGAATTCGAGCTGGATGCCGTCATTGTCAGCACCGATAATGCCGCCGGTGGGTTTGGTGTCACCCCCTCGGTGGCCAAGCAATTTCTGGAGGCAGGCGTCGATGTGCTGACAGGCGGCGACCATGTGTGGGACCAACGCGACGCCCCGCAATTGCTCGAAGAAGAACCGCGCTTGCTGCGCCCGCATAATTTTCCCGATGGCACCCCCGGCAGCGGCTGCCGTGCGTTCACCCTAAAAAATGGCAAAACCCTGCTGGTGCTGCATTTACTGGGGCAGGTGTTTCACCGCGAATATCTCGACTCGCCATTCGCCTGTGCCGATGCCGCCCTCAAACCCTATACGCTCGGCAAAAATGTGGATGCGATTCTGGTCGACATACATGCCGAGGCCACCTCGGAAAAGAACGCCATGGGCGTCTATCTGGATGGACGCGTCAGCGGTGTAGTGGGCAGCCACACGCATATTCCCACCGCCGATGCCCGCATTCTACCTGCTGGCACCGCCTATCACACCGACACAGGCATGTGCGGCAATTACGATTCGGTCATCGGGTTCAAACCCGAGACACCACTCTCCATCTTCACCAGCAAATTGCGCAAACAACGTATGGAGGTGGCGACCTCAGGCGGCAGTATTGCTGCCACCATGATCAGCACCGACGACAAAACCGGCCTCGCTACCCGCATTGTGCCTATATTGCGTGGCGGTGTATTCGACGCATCCGCAGCGTAAAGCGCACGCCCGCATACAGGCACAAAAAAACCGCGCTCAGTGGCGCGGCTTTTTCGTAACCAATTACAGAAATAGGTTTAGTCTATATTTTCATCCACCTTCTTAGCGCGGCTTTTCTTTTTCGCCTCGCTGGCAGTCAGCTTCACCAGCTTGTGGTTCTTTTCGTCCCAGCTATAGGTGTTCACGATGGTTTTGGTGCCGGTCGCGACAATATCGCCGTTTGGCAGCTGCAACACATCGAACCCTTTTTGCAGTGATTCGTTAATCAAAGAGGACGACTGACGCAAATAATCCGGGTCGCTCATCAGTTCCGACAAATCAGATTCCACCGATGAAGCCGCTTCTTTGGCCTGATTGGTTGTAGCCTGCAGGGCTTTACCTAATGCATTTTTATACGCCATATCTCTTCCTTCATTCATCGCGCCCTGTCTTGGCAGGGCTGTGTTCCCACTTAACTCATAGTCTAAAAAAACCTGCATTACAGCGCAATAGCGCGTGCTGCAGAACCCTTTCTACGAGGGCTTAATCCTTAAGATGTGGTACGATAGACACACATCGCGTTAGTAATTTATTAACCTTTTGATAGTCCTTCAACCCCTATAGGGCAAGCAAAAAAAGCCCGTTTTCTCCAAATGTAACACGACTGTCATGCATTAGGACATTGGCAAACTTGCCCTTACAGCCCAAAAAAATGGCCCGGTTGGCGAACCAACCGAGCCCTAGGAGCTAGACGACTTCAGAGCTAATCGTTAAATCTGGGTCAGCTGTTCCAGCAACTCATCGGAGGTGCTTACCACCCGTGTGTTGGCCTGATACGAGCGTTGCGCTACGATCAGGTCGGTCAGCTGTTCACCCAGATCCACATTGGATTGTTCCAGCGAGCCAGACACAATGTCACCGGCTCCGTTTTCACCAACTTCACGCAGGTTGAAATCACCGGATTGATTGGTTTCTGCATACACATTCCCGCTGAGAGAGCGTAAACCGTTCGGGTTAGAGAACATAACCACTGGCAATTGATACAGCGCCTGTGTTTCACCATTGTCGAAACTCGCTTGTACAATACCCTCTTCGGTAATGGTCACATTCACCAACTCACCGACACCCGCACCATTCTGGTCCACGTCGGCTTCGTAATCTGCATCAAACTGGCTAAGTCCGGTCGTGTCACCAAATACCAGCGCACCTTCTGTGCCCAGCGGCGACCCGGCGGTTCCCCAGTCGATGGTAATCTCACTTGGCGCAGCGCCATTTGTCCAGTTGATCTCGATAGGGTCGGACAATTGCGACGAAATGCTACGCAGCGAACCGTCACCGTTGAAGCGTATATTACCAACCGCAACCTGACCATTTGGCAGCAGCGAGCTCACCTCGGTGTCATCGGCGGCGTATACTTCTACCGCCCATTCATTGGTGTCGATTTTGATAAAGCCAAGGCTCAGATCGTGGCGCGTACCCTGCGCATCGAACACCTGAATAGGACGCGAATATTGCGGCACCAGATCGCCGGATGCGATGTTATCACCCACCACGCCACTCGAGTCATAACGCGGCCCTAACGTACCGGTCGACTGCGCGGTGTAAATGTTACTATTCAGCGAATCTACCAGACCGAATTCTGCCAGCAGACTACCCTGGTTGGATTCACCCAGAATCGAAATCGTTTCTGTACCAGCACCTGCGGCAGAACCACCCGCCGTACCGGCGGTGTTAAATGCACCCGGAATACGGAAGGTATAGTCCGCACCCGCGTTCACCGATACCACTTCGAATGCACGGGTAGGAAGCGAGTTAGGGAAGTTGCCAGGCAAACCACCCGTACCAACCAGGCCACCCGCATTCTGGATCACAATGTAGTCACCCACATTCAGCGTAGTTGGGAAACCGGCATCGGTTACCACGACGTCAATGTCAGCACCTGCTGCCGTTGCCGGCACAGTCACGCTGTTCGCAGCCGTTGGCATTGGAAATGCATCAATCCCCACATCATCGAACTGGATGGTATCCAGTGGGTCATCCACACGAATTTGCAGCTCCGCTTCTGACTGTGGGTTTGCCACTACCGCCGACACACCTTCATCGCCATTGACCAGATTGGCCAGGCTTTGCAGCGTATTAAAGCGACGTGTGCTTTGTGTTACATTTTGCAGATCAAGCTCGCTCACCCAGTCAATACCACGCAGAGAGCCTGTACCTGTAGCATCGCCATTGGCAAAAGTTACCGCTTCATTCGGATTCTCTGCCGATACAAACAGACGACCGTTTGTCACGCGTGAGGTCAGTCCATTCACCTCGTTAATAGCCGCCGACAGGGTCAGAAGGCTGTTAAATTCACCCACCGTTGGGTTAGGCGAAGAAGTGGTGTAACGGAATGTCGACAAGCCCGACGTATTGGTTTCGATGGTAAATTGCAGAGCAGCCGGATTGATATCGGTTGTGCCCAACTCACCAAAGAATGCCTGCGATACGGTCGACGCATCGAAGATATTGCCGGTAAACTGACGTATATCCAACACACCATCCGCGTTCGCACCTGCACCACCGTGCGGTGTACCACCCGTGATGGTAAACTGGAAGTTATTCGCATCAATACGGCTGACCGTGAAACTACCGTTGAATTCCGCCGCAGGGGTCGCACCAATGTTGGCCGCCACTGCCGACAGCGAAATCTCATCGTTATCGAGCAAGCCGTGGTTAGCAAGGTTCACGTTGAAGGTTGTACTACCCGCACCACCCACAGCGGTGATCTCACCACCTGCAAGGTTATAGGTGCCGGTAACATCAGCCAGCAAATCACCGCCGTTACCCGCGGCAAGGCTGGTGGAAACATCACGACCAATCGCAAAACCGCCGTAGGTGTAGTCATATTGCAAACCATTACCCGTCGATACGCGGAACTGGTCACCACGATAAATACTGTTAGTGCCCGCCAGACCATATTCGTCTGGCACAAGAATTTCGTCTGCCGAAATTTCAAAGTTAAGTGCCGACAGCTCATCCATCGTCACCGTACCGGCCTCACCTGGATAAATCTCTTCAGCTGCATCCAGATTGGCCTGGAAGGTCACTTCCGTTGTGGCAATTGCGGTACCACTCGCGGTTTCAATATTCACGGTTTCCAGCGAATCCAGCACCGCAAATGATACGGTGTTACGGTTGCCGATTTCACCCGGACGCAGGCCATTCTCATCCAGCGGCCAGCCTTGCAGATAGAAACCCGCAGCATTTACAAAGTTACCTGCCGCATCCTGACGGAACGAACCCGCACGGGTATAGAGCGGCTCACCACTGCCATCCACCTGCGCATTTACCGAGAAGAAACCGCTTCCCGACAAGGCAATATCCGTCGACGAATCTGTCGTCAGCAGCAAGCCCTGCTTGTCCACATTCATACGTGTGTTTGCGCGTACGCCACCTGTCTGATAGGCCACTGCTGTAGTGCTGTTGACTACCAGCGTTTCAAATAGCGCTTCCGATTCCTTATAGCCAACGGTGTTAACGTTCGCGATGTTGTCGGAGATCATACCGATCTTCTGGCTTTGCCCTTGCAGACCCGATACGCCCCCAAATAATGCTCCGTATAAACTCATGGTGTGTCTCCTCGTTTACTCTTTAATTCTATTGCTTCTCATGACCTGTTGTTTCAGCTCTCTTCTCCAGCTGCTATTTCAGGCTTTTGGCGTACCGCCTCTACGGCACTGGCTTTCACTATCGAACCACCTACCGTTAACAGCAATTCTCCATCTTCCACTTCTGCTGCCGTTACCGTGCCGGTTGTGTAGGTTTTGGTTTCTACTTTTTCACCCAAGGCATTACGTGCTTTGACATTGATAAAGTATAATCCGTTCGGCTCTGTCTCACCGGTGTACGGATTGGAACCATCCCATCCCACCAGATTCTTACCTGCAAATGTCGTGCCATTTCCGCTAAATACAGCGCGGCCCGATGCATCGGTAATCAACACATCCACTTTCTCTGCCGGCATATCAAGGCTGTAAGCGAAGCTCGCCCGGCCATTTTGCAGCAGGCCTGCATTGCCTTCCGCATCAACCACCTTGCCGATATAACCCAGCCCTTTTTCAATCGGGCTTTCTTCCTGCATACTAATCAGTTTTTCCAGATTCGCATTGGTCGCCAATTGCTGCTCTACGCCGGTAAAGGCAACCAGCTGATTGGTAAACTGGTTCACATCCAGCGGCTCGGTCGGATCCTGATTTTTCAGCTGCGTGGTCAGCAAGAGCATGAAGTTATCAAAATCATCAGACAGTTTCTGTTGCCCAACCTCTGCTTTCGACGGATTGGTTTCCTGACGAATATTATTCAGCGCTGGGTTGGTCGGCTGTGCCGATGCGTTTAAAAGTTCATCCATTGCTCTGTCTCCTTATGCCTGAATGTCCAGACCGTTACTCACCGTCAGGGTGTAATATCCGGTCATCGCATCCATATATTGCATTTCCTCTTCCACTTGTGCGGCTCCGTCATAAGCGCGAGTGGCGTGTTGTGCCTGTTCGCTTTCTTCGTCTCCGCGTTGACTCTCTTGCTGCAAGTTAAATTCCATTTCGTTTGCATCTGCTTCTATGCCAGCTTCTTGCAAGGATCGTTCCAGTTGGCGCGCATCACGCTGTAAAAGTTCCAACGTGTCTTTGCTATCGGCCGTTACCACCACATGTGCGCGGCCATCCTGTACTTCCATTTTTATTTCCACACGGCCCAGATCAGCAGGGTCGAGCTGCACTATGATACGGTCCTGACCCGCATTCACAGCCTGTTTGATGGTAACACCGACCTGATCGCCGGGCGTTGCGCCATGCGCTACTTTCACGGTTTTCGCCGCGTCTGTTCCCTGATGCATGCTGCGATTAATCTCTGCATCAGCGCTCAAATTATTTGCCATTGCATGCGATGCATTGCTTGGATTATTGGTCGTTGCGGATTGCGACTGGGCAGAATCTGCCGACTCGGTTTGGGTCGTGCCAAGATCACGAACCACGTTACCATTCGTATCCATCTGCATTGCCATTTGCTGTGACGCTTGCTGCGCAGCATTTGGCAGCTGTGTCTGCGTAGGCTTTGCCGCCATTGGCTGCGACTGCGCAGCTTGCGCTTTATCACTGGCAGCATCCACTGCTCCGTTTGGCAGCCTCACTTCACCATTCTCGGTTGTCAGTTGTGCACGCGCTGCCTGGCTGCCAGCCTTCAGGCTTTGTGCACTCACATCGCTACTGGACTTCACCAGCATGTCGCTGCTGGCCGAACCATCCAATGTGCTAATACGCATACCGGCGGCATCACTGCGCGCCTCGCCCGCTGCGGGCATTACTCCGCCTGCTGCATTCGCGGCATTCAGTCCGTTCTTTGCGCCACCTACGGCATCGATTTTATCTACCGACGGCAATAGCTGAAGTGGCAGACGCTCTTTGGCAGGCATGTCATACACCACCGCCGCTACGGGCGTGGCTGCAATAATCTCGCTGGCACGCTGGCTATCCGTCTGCCATGCTGCATCGGTCGCACCTGCCACCTGCAACATATCATCCTCACCGCCTTCCATTTCTTCCGCCGCCGCTAATGCGGCAGCAATGGCGGCATCACGTGCCTCTGCATCGGTTTCATTAATAATACGCACCGTATTGCGCGCTGCTTCCACAATGCTTTCTTTCATTTTCAATGCCTGCGCGGCTGCATCGCTGACTTTTGCATCTTTGGCCGCTTGCGCCATCAGCGCATCTGCCAGCTCCGCATCCGATGCGTCCTCAGGATTCGGCATCAATGGGTCTTTTGGCTTATCGCCCGCCAACAATTTATGCTCGCCCTCTTCGTCTTCTTCCTCATTTTGCGAGGCTTTCATCGGGTCATTGCCCAGCAGAATATCCAGCAAAATATCACGCTTCAGCTTTTGCAGATCCAGACTGCTATCCTCGCGGACTTTATCGGCCAGCATCAACTCGATTTCTTCAACAGAAGGCGCATCTTCTGGCAAAAATGCCTCCAGCTCAGCAGGCTTAGGCAGACCCGTTTGATCAGGCATGCGTACCGCTGCTGCGTCATTGGCAGCCAGCTTCTGCATGGCTTCTAATTGTTTTTTATGATGATGGTTCGGCTCCAGCTTGGCATTGGCTAACGCCATTACATCAGCGAAAGGGGTACCTTCCAGTAATGTTTGGTTAGTCGCACGGTGCTTTTCGTCCCCTTTTGCATCTGCCGAGGCGGAAAGCATGCTCATCAAGCTGATATCCATAGATAGAACCTTTCTTCTAACACGTGTCGCAACGTATTATGCAAGCAACGTGCCAGTTGGGCCTTAGGCCTATCTGACTAATATATAATGATTTTACTGCGCAGCGCGGGCAGACATACGATGGAAAAATTGCCTTTTTTTACCAGCGGGCAGTTTTTGCCGCGCCACATCGCTCAGGCAGAAAAGGTGACGCCCGCCTTCACAGGATGCGATGTAGTCGTATCGTCGGATGTATTTTCCTCCGCGCCTTGTACCGTTGGTGCAGCGGGCGGTTGCGGCGGCGTATCAACTGCGCCTTGCGGTGCAGGCGTTGGCTGTGCGCCGGTTGCCGGCGGTGCCGCAGCTGGGCTTGCTTGCGGTGCAGCAGGCGCTGCCGCCTGTTCACCTTCGTCGGTTTCACCTTTATCGATTCGGTCCCACACATCGCGCATGCGCTTCAGCTCATCGATAATCTCGTCGCAGGTTTCCAGCTTGTTGGTGCGATGCACCGACATAATACGCGAATCAATATAAGAATAATAATCATAGAGCGAACGCGCCACCGCATCGCCCGCCTCAAAATCCAGACAGCTTTGCAGGCCCATCAGAATTTCGGACGCGCGCACCAGCAAATTATAGCGGTCTTCAATACGGTTTTCTTTGATAGCCTCTTTGGCCTGCTGCACAAATCGAATCGCGCCCTCATACAGCATCACCACCTGTTTGGTCTTGGCGACCGTATGGGTTGCCTTGCTATATGCGCTATATGGATTTGGCGTAAATGGGGACATACCTTACGTTCCTTCAGGCTTGGCACTGATAGTTAGTAATATGGTACGCAGGCGGGATGCGTCAAGCGGTCATTACACTGTTTTAGCCAGCTGCTTCACGTGCCGACGACTGTGCCGCCAGGCTTTGCAGCAACGTGTTAGCCTGTGCAATAGCCTGCTCCAGCGCCGAGAATTGACGCAGCAATTGCGAACGGTATCCTTCGATCTGTTCATCAATACGGTCAATTTCGCGTTGCATACGATCATTGGTATCGCTTAGCGTTTCCAGCTCCAGCGATAACGCACCATTATCTTCTTCCAGAATATTATCGAGGGTGTTGAACACACGGTCACCTACACCCTGACTGATATTCACATTCACCGTCTGGTCATCGGTATCCGTATACAGCAATGTCAGACCATCCAGCACCGATTCTGCGCGTCCGCTTAGCACCACACCGCTACCACCTGCCAGTGGTTCCGCATCCAGATCAATGGTGACCATCGCACCTGTACTATCTTCATACGTTGCCTGATAGATGCCATTGGTCTGATCCACATTCAGCTCGAAATTGGATACACCAAGCGTTTTGGTGCGCTGGAACACGGTCAGGTTCGGGTCATCACTGGTAAAATCGAATTCGAAAATACGACGCACCGCCTGATAATCCGCCTGTAGAGACGCTTCCAGTTGCTGCTCATCAATACTGATAATGTTACGCACAAATGGGGTTTCATCATCCCCCGGGAAATCACCAAAATTAACCCCAATATCTGCCAGACGGTCAGGATCACCGGCCGTAATACCGTCTACCACGGACGCTATTTCCGTATTCACGCGACTGATAATGCTACGCAAAGTGCTATTGCCCGCCAACAAGGAAGATTCAGTCGGTGTACCGTCTTCTTCCAGTTCGCGCTGCTTCGCGGCAAAAATACGGAATTCGTTATACGCATCCGCAAAACTGAAAATCGCGTTCTTGGCCAGCTCCGTATCCGGCTCAATCTTCACCTGCACATCATCGCCCGGAGAGGTTTCCGACAGTAGATTAAAGGTCAGCCCATCAATCACATCATCCACCGAATTGGTGCTACGTGTAACCGCTGTACCATCAACGGTAAATTGCGAGTCTACTGCATCTTCCAACACCGCAAAACCCACATTGAAAATACCGTTATTGGTGATTGGCTGGCTGTATTTTTTGTCAAAGTACGTATCAAGCTGTGCCGCTTCGCTATTGTTGAGCGTGCGGTTAAACAACGCCACTTCCGACACTTTGCCTTCGAAATAATTGCCATTAGCTGCAGTCGTACCATCTGGTAAAGTGGCACTATTCAAAATGCCACCAATCGCGACATCACCCGTATGCGCATTCATTTCCTGCAAATTGCCTACCTGATCCATCTGCGCGCCATTCACGAAGCCTGTGAATGTGTTGGCAGGGTCAGTCGCACCCGGATTGGCCGATGCGTCAAATTCTACACGGATATTATAATTCTCATTCGGATTTACTGTGCCCAGATTAAGCACTTTGGTTTGCTCACCCGCAGCCCATTCCTGGTCGTTATACGCAACCGCAAACAGGGTTGCTGCGCCGCCATTGCCTGGATCCGGTGCAATATAAACACCAAAGTTGCGCGAGCCGCCGCCCTGTTCATAAATGGTTTGCACGCCCGACACATCCGCGCCGGTTTCAATCGCAAACGCAAAAGTTTTCTGGTCGTACGGGCCGCTTGTATTTATATCGGCAGTATTACCCACCTCATAAGCGCCATTAACGCCTGCAAAATCAATCACTGCACGGGTATTGTCGCCACCACCATTCGCCAGATTTGGTGTACCGCCTTGTGCGGTCAACGTCGTGTTACCTGTTGTGTCCGAAGGCGCTGCTAACGCCCCGTCAGCAGGGTTATTGGTGGTATCACCATCGCCATTCACATCATCTGCAGCCAGACGGAAAATCGCATCATCCGTCACAAACTGTGGCACCACTGGCTCGCCCAGATCATAGTTCGATACCGTACCCGTGGTCACAGTTTTCAATGACAGGCGGAAATTACCTTCCGATACTTTAATAACGTTGGCTTCAACATCACTCAGCTGTGTTACCGCATTGATCTTGGCAACCACCTGATTCAGCGAATCACCGTCTTCCAGTTCAATGTCGATGCCATTTGCACCCAGTGTCAATGTACCTGCATTAAACGGTCCACCACCACCAACGGCTTGTGTATCAGCATCCGCCAATGCGAAGGTTTCGGTTACTTTCGTATTTTGCGTTGCCAGCTGGTCAATCTCGATATCGTAATTCGATACCGATGCACCTGGCACGGCGGTTACCGACAGGAAGTTATTGGCAGCCAGACCACCGCTGGTGCCTGACAACAACGCATTGCGATATTCGAAAATATTGTCGGCATCGTTATTTACGCCCGGAGGATTACGCAAGAAATTCGCGGCATCCTGAAAACGAACCAGAATATTTTCCAGCTCTTGAAATGCGCCTGACTTTTCAATGTTGCTTTCAATGCGTTCTTCCAGTTGCACAGCAGGCAAACGTTTCGCTGTTGTCAGCTCCTCGATCAATTTCTGCGTATCCAGACCGCCCGAGCTGTTGCCTGTAACAACAGTCTTGCCGTTCTGCTGAGAAATATTACCTAATTGAATGGACGTTACCATACATTACTCCTGTTAGGTGCGTGTTGTTCACCTTCCTACTATGCAAAGATTGTACCATTTTACGGTACCATTATTCCAGCATTCTATGCGCGCCCTGTATCGCGCATACGGGCTTTATGCCTCTATCGCTATTAATGCTTCGCGGG
>MDTE01010290.1_pt1 | contig 12910 bp, 6 predicted proteins | sample 811231 | NCBI WGS metagenome assembly MDTE01 (sample SAMN05326651, study PRJNA326480) | marine metagenome | isolation source: seawater | place: Indian Ocean: Red Sea | collected 2010
AACCGCAGCAATTTCATGGCGCATGGTCTCGTTCGGGGCAATGCACGCGAGTACTTCGTCTACGCCACGGAAGGTTACGGCTATGAAGAGACCGACGCATTGCCGAAATGGAAGAAAAAATCATTCGCTCCCCGGACACGCATCAGGCGATTCGCCTTCCGGGTCGACGGGTTCGCTTCCGTTCGATCGGGGCCCGCAGGTGGGACGCTCGTGACCAAACCGTTTGTGTTCAACGGCAGCAGACTTTTGCTCAACTACATTGCCTGGCCCAGGCGTGTCGGGCGGCCCAGGTCTGCCGGGGAAATTCGAGTCGAGATTCAGGACGCGAACGGCCAGCCTTTGAAAGGCTTCACCTTGAACGACTGTAAGCCACTGTACGGCGACAAGATCGACCACCCGGTCACCTGGCAGTCGGGACTCACGCCCGCACGATTCGCTGGGAAACCCATCCGTCTGCGATTCCAGATGCGACACTCGGACTTGTTCAGCTTCCGATTTGCCGAGACCGGTTCAATCAAACCATGAAGCCGTGGTTCGGATCGGACGGGAACGGTGCCTGGGGAGCCTTGGTCCTGTTGGCGAGGTCGCGAGACGGTTGATCGTTGGTGTCTTGACTGCAACCACTGGCCACGGCATAGTGCCCCGGCCGCGTTCGCGGCCACCAGGACACAAAACGACCACTGACCTGAAACCCTCTCACCAACGGCACATGGCCCCGCTGTCCGGCCGTATTGCCCGGGAGGTTGGGCCATGAAACTTCTTTCGATCTTCCTACTGCTCTCCTGCCTCGCCTCATCGGCCTCGCCTGACGAGGTGGCCCTGACGGTGCGAGAGCCATCCGGTGTCCTGCGTGAAGCGTGGCCGGTGACCTCGGGCGTTCCGATCCCGCAGGGGCGACTGCGCCGGGCCCGTCGGGTGGCTCTGCGGGATGCCCAGGGGCCGGCGATTCCGGTCCAGGCCGAGGTGCTGTCTCGCTGGCCTGACGGCAGCGTGAGGTGGCTGCTGCTTGACTTCCAGGTTGATCTCAAACCACGGGGGACCAGGCAACTGGTCCTGTCATACGGACCGGATGTTCAACCGGCTCAGCCCGCCCGCCCTCCCCTGGTGATCACGCTTGCCTCTCTGCAAAACCGCGTCGTCCCGGTCCTCCGCACCGGTCCCCTGCAGATCATCCTGTCGGCAGACCGATTCCGCCTGTTGGATCACTTGTCCCTGGACCAAAACGGAGACGGCCGTTTCTCGGCGGATGAACGCATCACGGACGATCGAGACACCGGGCTGGTTCTGACCGGCCCGGATGGTCGTCCATTCCGCGCGGACCTGTCCCTGGCCACCTGGGAAGTGGAGCAACATGGTCCACTCAGAGCGTGCATCCGCATCGAGGGTCGACACGCCCTGGCCGACAGCGACCAGACCCTGTTCCGTTACATCCTTCGTCTGCACGTGTTTCGAGGTCAGCCCTTTTTTCGGATGGAATACACCTTCGTCAACGACGATCAGGAATCGCTGATGTCGCGGTTTCACTCGATCGAACTCAGATGCTCGACCACCGGCACAGCAGGCCAGATGTTTCTCAACGGCGTGCCGGGCCCCGCGGGACGTGTCGACCAGGTGGACGACCTGCACCACCTGGTCCGTGGCCAGAAACATCCCGGACATGCCAGGGGCTGGGCCGCCGTCAGTGGCACAGCCGGAGGATTGGCACTGGGCGTCCGGGAGGCCTGGCAAAACTGGCCCAAGAGTTTCTCTGTCGAACCGGACCACCTCCGGGTCGGACTCTGCCCAGACTTTCCTCGCGGTCGCTACGATGGCCGGCCAATCAAGGAAGAGGTCAAGCACTTCTATTATCTCAGGGATGGTGTCTACACGCTCAAGATCGGAGCGGCCCGGACGCACACAGTCTGGGGGTTCGCCTGGGGCCGCGAATCCGACACGCCGCCTCAGTTGGCCAAGCGACTGGACGCGTTCTTTCTCGCTGCCGAACATCCCCTGCTGGCACAACTGGCTCCCGACGATGTGGTGTCCACGGGAGTCCTGGGGGCCGCGCCACCTGCCGACCCCACTCGGTATTTCGGGTATGACGCCTTCCTGGACACCATGTTCGACACGCACCTGAAGGCACAGGTCAGCAATCGTGAGAACGGTCTGCTGAATTTCGGGGACTGGTACCATGAAGAGAAATTCGGCGGCGGCTGGGGAAATCTCGAGTACGACACCGCCCACTGTTTTTTCGTCCAGTATCTTCGCACCGGTGATCGTCGCTACTTTGACAGGGCCCGGCAGGGCTCTGACCACGTGATGGATGTGGACATCCTGCACGCCGTCAACAGTCACATCCGGGGACTCGATCACCACGGGCAGCCCCAGCCGGGACACATCTGGACACACAGTGTCGGGCACACCGGCGGGTACTACAGGAAGGCACCGCTTGAGGCTCCAATCTGGTACCAGGAAGGCATGCTGCAGAACCTGGGGCATCTCTGGCTCGGCGGGCTGTTCGACTCGTACTTGTTGACGGGCAACCGTCGGGCCCTGGATGTTGCCCGGCTCAGCGCCGACCGTGTGGCCAGTGAGGGGGGGCGGTATTCGGATCACATCCGCGAGATCGGCTGGCCGCTGAACCTGCTGATGACAGCCTACGAGGCCACCGGCGACAGGAAATACCTGGAGGCCGCCACGCGAACCTGGCACGTCCTGCGTGAACACCTGAACCCCAAGCGAGGTTGGGTCGTTCGACTCGCCTACGGACACTGCATCATGAAGTCCGAGTCCAAGCGATGTCGCGGTCAGAATTCGTATCTCCTGGCCCTGACTCTCAGCGCGTTGGCACGTTATCACCGCGCCACCGACGACCCGGAAGTGCTGATGGGACTCACTGCGGGTATCGACCAGATGATCCGCGAGTGCTGGGATCCTCGAACGAAAGCCTTCTGGGGCACCTCCTGCACGCATTACCGTGATGGCAAAAAGGCCAAGACGTATCCGACGGTTCTGCTCGCCGCACTCGCATTCGCCCACGAGATCCGTCTCACGGGAAATGCGCATCACCGCAAAATCTTCCGGCAGGCTTTCCAATCGGCGATCGCGGCCGGGAAGCGCGACCTGGAGACCGGGGACCCCAATATCCAGGCCGGCTACCAGAGCCGGTCGTTTCATTTCGCCCCGTTCGGCCTTCGGGTGTTGGAAGACGGCCCCTGAGTGGCCTCGGCGATGGCCAGGATCGACGTGCGGGTATCGGGCGGAAGCATGTGCCAGCCGCCAATCACGCCGGCCAACTCCTCGGTGATTGCTCCCGTTGCCGGTCAGAAAGGATGGAGGCCTGTCGATGGTCCGCCATGGCAGTGACCTGCCCCGGTTGAACTCCACCCGCCATTGTTCGATCAGTACCTGGGCGTCGAGCAAGGCCAATCGATCGAGGAGTGCGTCCTTGAGCTTGCCATTGAATCACTCAATTCAACCGTTTTTCCCGGGGGTGGACCAATCTGCAAACTCTCAACCTGTACCACATCACTGTCACCACCGAGTGTCCACCGATACTGGGCCGCTGGATGTCTGCCCGGGCACAAGGACGCGTCTCGCAATCTCTTGACCGGTGAGTGACGAACCAGCAGGAATGGTCAACGACACGGTGGCGTTCTTTCCGGTCGCGTAGACAGACTTGCCCTCCACTGTCTCATATCCAATCGACGGCGAAGTGACCAGTTGCGCGCCCAGGGCATCGCAAGTCATCGACAGCGACACTTCCCGGTCGGCGTGGAGGCGAAGGCCGTTGTAAACCAATTCTGTTCCGCGGATCAGCACGAGGCTCCGCAGCCGACCTCGTTTGTCGAGTTCGACCACGCCGAAGCGGCCGGTGAGCCGCCAGCCATTCGACCCCGACCCCGACCCGGACTCGTAGATCGCCAGGCGTCGCCCTCCGTCCGCGTGCGTGATCTCCACGGTTGCGATCGAGTTGCCCGGCAGCAGACGAATGCCGGTGGCCGTGGGGGTGTCGTTGTAGGCCTCGTGCACCGCCACGAAGGGAGCTGTCGTTTTTTGGTGTCGCACCATCAGGCTGTGTTCGCCCGGGTTGGGAAAGGTGCGGAGCACGAAGGCTGTTTGATTCGGTATGCCGGCCACGGTCACCCGCGAGAACACGTCTTGTCGTCGGCCGGCGTGCCTGGAACTGGGGGTGGGGGGGATCCGCCAGGTTGCCGTGAAGGTGTTGTCCGCCCTGCCCTCCTTGTAGCCAGGTTTGCCTCGCACCACATAGGCCGCCGGCTCGAAACCGGTTTTGCTTTTCATGGGGATTGAGAGTGCCGGCGATTGGCCGACACCGTGGTAGAACCAGTCGTGCACCCGTCCTCCCTCCACGCGGAACACGTCCAACACGTACTCGTCGAACTGGCAGAGGAGGCGGCGATACCGTTCCGTTTGTTCGTAGACCTTGTCGCCGTGCGCCTCAACGACCTGGGCTGCTGGCAGGTCGACGAAGTTGTCAATGTGGGGGACACGTTTGCCCTGCAGGTGATTGCCATGCACCTGCGAGGTCTCGTCCACCGTGACGGTGTTGTGGGCGTAGGAGGCACCGCTATAGAGGTGCTGGTCTTTGTCGTAGTACTGTGTCCGTTTCTCACCAGTGAGCATCCGATCTCGCGAGTAGGTGATCAGGTTCAACCTGTCTCCGTGCTGATGGCCGCTGCCGGGTTGCAGGGCGTTCAGCCCAGCGTACAGGCGGTTTCCATTCGTCTTCCGTTTCAGTGCCACGTAGCCGCTGGAGAGGTGCGTGCTCTGGTAAGGCACCGGCTTTTCCACGATGGTGTCGGCGCCGTAAATCAGCCCGGTCATTCCCCGGTTGCCATCCCGCAAGCCCCGGTGCGCGCCCACCTCATCGATACCCAGATAACGGTAGCCGATCTCCGCTGTCAGCGGGTACGCCTTCAGGCTGATCCGTCCACCCATGTCGCCGAAGGGGGCCATGGTGAAGTCCGGGAACGTTTGGGCGGTGAACCACTTGAGGGTTCGACGCATCACGCGGGCGCGGGGGTTCCGGAGGTCCAATTCGTCGTAGATCTCCGGTGGGAACAGGTCCGGCATCTGCTGCGAGAGTCGATGGGCCAGGACCAGGGACTGGCAATTGGGGCCCACGGCGTACAGATGGTAAGCGGTGCAGACCTCATGGGTGCCCCCGTCGCGCCGGTAGTAGTTGTCGGTGAGCCAGGCGAGGCTGTGATGGTTGGGGCGTTTCTTTGGAGAATACTTTCGGCGACCGAAGGCCCAGTCCACGTAGTCCGAGTCCTCGAGTGCAAACCCCACGAAAGCCGCGGCGCTCAGGTAATGGAACATCTGGTTCCAGCGGGGGGTGCTGTCTTCTTCGACCCGGAAAACCGAGTCAACCCAGTGCTTGAGCAAGTCAACTTGTATCGTTCGGTGTTCCTCTGGGCTGAAGAGGCCCTCCACGTTTCTCAGGAGTTCGTAGGCTTCTGCCAGGTGCAGGACGATCCCACAGTCGCCCTCCTTGTTGTACGTCCAGATGAGCGTCTGGGTCCCACGGCCCAGCACGGGGAGTGGCTGGATGTGTTTCGCGAACAGCTTCAGGATTCCGGCAGCGTGCTCGGCGTAGGGCCGCTCTGCGCCCAGGGCATGCAGAAGAGCCAACTGCTGGGCCGTGGCTGCCAGCCTTTGCAGGTAAGAGCATCCCCAGCCTTCATAGAGGGTGCCGCGGTAGTCCGTCGCTGGGGAGGGGCGAGCGAGGCTGAAGGTCTTCTTGCACCGGGGGCAGGCGGCCTTCTGGTCGTCGAACGGGTTGAATTGCAGCCCGGCTCGGCACTCCGGGCAGATCATCATTGAATAGACTTGCATCTTCCGCTTCGGCAACAATTTGCCGAGTCGCTCAAGGGGCTGTGCCAGCCACGGCTGGACCTTCGCATCCAGGTCCTCAACCACTTTCCTCGCCCAGTCGAATGACTCGGACTTGCGTTTGATATCCTTCAACGTCGCCACGTCCAGGAACCCGGCCGGGTGAACCCAGTCTTGCGCCCGGGCTGGAGTCGCGATGGCCATGGTGGCGCCAGCAACCAGGATCGAGAGGTAGAAGATGTTGCCCTGTTTGCTCATGGTCGGCCTTGAACTGATCGACATTTGTTTGCGGCACGCCGTTGGCATAGTGTGACAGACCCTACCACTCTTTGGGACCATTGCTTTCGGTGCGTTATGGATCGCTGAGAGTTTCACTGGTCACGAAATGACACTCGGGTCTGTGAATCGGACTCAGCGGGTTGAACGCCGGCCCTGGCGGGGCGAGACTGGTGTGCCGTGTCCGAGCTTTAGGGGCGGACAATTTCCGCGGTTGACGATTGAGAACAGATGGTGTTTCCAACAGTCAGTGAATTGTCAGGCCGATTGTTCCAGATCATCACGGATGATTTTGACAGGACGTTTCGTGGGTTCCTGGATGGATCGGATGTGACAAAGACCGACAAGTATTTGCTGGCTCAAACCGAGGTCGACCATCCCATCGGGAATCTGCTTGTCGTTCGGGATCCCGGGGACTCCGCGACCGTGGCCGCCGCAGTCGGCCCGCTCTGCTCGGACGAATTCCCCAGTGGAGTGGTTTGCCTGGGACCGGCCGGGCAAGAGGTCCAGGAACTGTTGACCAGTCGTGGCTTCCAACTGGCAGAAAATCTTCCTGCCATGGCAGCGAATCTCACGGATGTACACCTGCCGGATCGGATTGACGGCTACACAATCCAGCAGGTTGGGGCCGAAGCCCATGAACTGTGGGTCGACACGATGGCCGAGGGCTACGAATTGCCTCGTGCGTTTGTCGAACGGATTGGACCGGCGGTGGTTGCATCGATTGCTGCCGACGACGAGGAGTACCGCTATTACATCGGTTTTCACAATGAACGAGCAGTGGCCACTGCGACCATCATAATCCGAGATGGAATCGTCGGGGTCTACAATATCTCGACGATACCCGACCAGCGGGGCCAGGGTGTGGGAGGATTCGTGACCGGCGAACCTCTGCGGTTGGCCGCGGCCGAGGGATACAGGACCGCCATTCTTCAAGCATCACAGATGGGAGAACCTGTCTACCTCCGGTTGGGGTTCAAGTCCTACGGAGAGATGCCGTTTTTTGTTCGGATTCCCGGTTCCTGACAGGTCCCGGGAACCGTTCTTCAGACCAAGCCGTGGTCTTGCGTCCTGCGTGTGGACCGTTTCGTGTGGTCTCATAAAAGAAGCGGGCACTGAAACGTCTGTTGGGTGGACTGCTGGTGACATTGGATTGGCGGTCCGGAATGACAGCCAGTGGTCGGCATGACAGAATGGCCGTTTTCCGCCCCCTGTCATCGAGCACCACTTGAAGATGGAACAATCACCCCCGGCCTCGCCCCTGACGGCCTTGATCCTGGGTGCCGGTTTTGCCGCCGAAGGTCACACGATCGCACTGAAGGCCGCCGGTGTCGACGTGGTGGCGATTGCCAGCCGGACCGAGTCGTCCCTGGCCACTGCCGCCGAAAAACTCGAGATTCCTCGCTGGGACACCGACTGGCGATCACTGCTGGCCGATGTTCAGCCTGACATTGTTGCTGTCGGGACGCCCGGTGGAGTTCACTTCGAGATGATCGAGGCATCGCTGCAGGCAGGCTGTCACGTGCTCTGTGATAAACCCCTGACGACAGCCGCCGCCGATTCACGGAGGCTCTTCGAGTTGGCTCGTGACCGGGGCCTGAAGACCGCATACGCGGCCAGTTACCGGTATCAGCCTCAGACGCTTTATGCCCGTGAACTGGTCGCCTCGGGACGGCTCGGCGAAATCTACGAGGCCGAGTTTGTTTCGCACTATCACTGGCCGGCCCGGATGCCCTTTGGGTGGCCCCACCGGCTCGAGGATGGCGGGGGGCGGCTGAACAACAACTTCACCCACAAGCTGGCGATTGCCCAGAACATCCTGGGTGGTCGTGGTCCGGGTTGTGCCGAGGTGCTGGCGGTCACCGGGGAATGCCGCAACGATTTGAAACGGGTGCCGATTGCCGGAAAGGTGCACGACTTTCGCGAGTACTTCACCCGGGCGTTGTCGGTTGAAGAGGCGGCCGAGTGTGAATGGGCCGAGGTGACCAGCGACTGGGCCTACACGGTCCTGGCACGATTGGGAGACCGCGAGACTCCCGACGAGGCCGTCAGTGCGACCTTCCGACACTCGGGTCTTCGTTTCGGTCGGCATGCAGATCACGTGGCGATCTATGGTGAAGAAGGAACGTTGCACATCGAGGAAGCCTACACGCAGGGGCCGATGTTCCTGGCAACCTCGCCGGATTGCTGGGAAGAGTTGACCATCCCCGAACACATTTTTTCCGGGTTACCCGACGAGGACGATCCCACCCAGAGGAACTGGACACAACTGGCCTGTGACCTGGTTGATGACATCCGCGGTGTCGAGACTCGTGATTACCTGACTTTCCGCGATGGCTGGATTTACCAGGAGGTGATCGACGTGGTGCGGGCTGACGCAGGCTGGACCCGAATTGACGGTGAATAGGTGACGACAAACATCGTCGATCTGAACACCGCCCGACCGAGGGCATGATCGTCACCGATGTCTCAAGGCAACTCCTACGGAGGGTTCGGTCCAATCGTGGCTCAAACAAACGGGCCGAACCAAGAAATCCCACGGGTCCGTCTGTCGTGATGAAAGCCGTCCGCGCCAAGAAGAACGATTCGAATTGCCCCTGGCGGTTCGCATTTTCGGCCCAATAGGAGACTTTGCCGTGCACCGTTTCGCCGTCTGTCGTTGTGTCCAGTTGGTGGTTGTGCTCTCCACTCTCTGGGGGGCGTCGGTGTTTTCTGCGGAGAAGAACTCGACCCGCGTTGGAACACTCCGTCGTTACACGACACTCAACTCGATCGGGGTCGAATGGGACATCCAGGGCGACGCTGATCACGATGCGACTTGTCGGGTCGAATACCGTCGGTCAGGACGTGTGAAATGGTCCCAGGCGATGGGCCTGCTGAGGATCGACTACCACGGTTACTACAACACGACACAGGCCGACCGTCGCTACAACATGTTGGCCGGTAGTGTTTTTTTTCTTCGCCCCGGGACGACCTACCAGGTGCGGCTGACAGTGCAGGATCCTGACGGTGGTGGGGTGGTTGAGCAGTTCGAAGTGAGGACCTGGTCGCGATTGGCGATTCCCTCTGATGGACGCCGGCTGCACGTGGTTCCTGGCGACGGAGGTGGAAAGGGAACAGAGACCGATCCGTTTCGTGGACTCGCCACCGCCGACAACCAGGCAAAACCCGGCGACGTCTTCCTGATTCACAAGGGGGATTATGATCGGTTTTCTCCGAAGACATCGGGGAAGCCGGGCCGACGGGTGCACTGGATTCCCGCCGGCGATGGCCCCGTTGATCTGCATCATCTGAACATTTATGCCAACCACCTGTGGTTGGAGGGTTTCCGGATCACCCGGATTGTCGAGGCCGCCCGCAATGGGGTGCGAGATCGGATCAACGCCACCGATATCGTGCTGCGACGGAACCGGATCCAGGGGTTCCATTACGGGGTGCTCGTGGGGCGGTACAAAGCCACTCGATGGGTGATCACTGACAACGTGATCATCGGAGACAAGGACCGTCGGACTGGCAAGGGATACGGCGCCGAGCACTCGGCGGGTGAAGGAGTGGAACTGAACCATTCGAGCCATCATGTCGTCTGTTACAACACGATCACGAAGACCGCCGATGGTGTGTCGTACCCAGGCCGCAACTGCGACATATTTGGGAATGACATTTTCGAAGTGTCCGATGACGGTCTCGAACCCGATTCCGGTTATGGCAACGTCCGTATGTGGGGCAATCGGATCCAGGAAACGCACAAGGCGGGGATCAGTTTTCAGCCCATGCTCGGGTCGCCCTGGTACATCATTCGCAACCAGATCGTCAGTGACACGACGATGTTCAAGATGCGGGTTTGCGACCGGTTCGTGATGATCAACAACAGTTTCATCGTGGGCAAGGCGGGCGTGGGCTCTGCGTATCTGTTGCTCAACTGCATTTCACGAAACAACATCTGGTACAACCTCACTCACAGCGACTACCTGTGGATTGCTCACGTGGCCGATCCGAAGCAGGTTGACGCGATTCGTCGATACACCAACTACCCGCTTTCCGAGACCGGCTTCCTTCCCTCCTGGGCGACCGATCTCGATTACGACGCTTTCGGCAAACAAAAACCGCCCCCGGGTGTCTTCATTGGCGATGTTTTTGGCTGGTACGATACGCGCGCCAAACGCCAGACACATTTCAGTGATGTCAGGTCGTTTGCCAGGTTCCTGCCCGGTGTCGAGTCGCACGGGATCGACATCGAGGCAAACTCGACGTTTGAAAACTGGTCACTGCCGACGGATCTGTGGCGGAGCCAACCCGGCGGCAAGGTGGTCGACATTCCACCGCAGGTGATCACGCTCAAGGCCGGTGCCACTTCGATCGATGCCGGCGTGCCGTTGCCCAACATCCACGACAACGGTTTTGCCGGGGAGGCTCCTGACCTCGGAGTGCACGAGAGGGGACAGCCGATCCCGCACTACGGGGCACGAGACGAAAAGGCCTGGAAAGCTCACGCCGACTACTGGGTGCTGAAGAGCGAACGGTGACCGTGGCCTGGCCGATGTGACCGTGGTTTGTACTGTGCCGCGGAACCGTGGTCACGCGGGGCAGCGTCACGACCTGTACGAGCCGTCGTTGACCGCCCATTGTCCCATCGGGCGAAGTCAGCGGTGTTTTTTGCTCTCTGGAGACTTCCTGCCAGTCCTTGAGTCTGTCGATGGAAACGAGTTCGCGAACCTCTACATTGACCAGGCCGGGGCGCCCAGCAAACATGGGCGGGATGTCCTGCTCGGCTCGCTCTGTTTCGATCAGTTGCACTGATGGTGTCGAGCGGCGTGTCGAGAATTGGGACGGGCGTGGGAAAGTTTTTGGAATGGACCACTCAACGCTTTGGTGAGGAGCAGACGCAAATGAACAGCACACGTTGTGTCGCGAGTTTCGAATTGCTGGTCGTGAGCACGATCCTGGGAGTGATTGCGTGTCCACTGCCGCACCGGCATGCGCTGGCAGAGAACGCTGCTGGATCCGGCAAACGCGATGGCAGGCAACCGATTGTTTATCGTCTCAACACGATCACAAACGTACGGGTGCTGCCAGATTGTTTTCCGGATGTGCCCGGCAAGGCGGGGGGCCAACTCAGCCTGTCGGCATGTCGCGGTGAATACGAGTCTGCCTCGTTTGCCGTTTACGCTCCACAGGATCTGGAGAACGTGCGGCTGGAAATCAACGATTGTCGTTTCGGAAAACACGTCTTGTCGAAGTCGCACATCGAGCTGTTTGTGGTCAAGTGCTGGTACCAGGCAGGCCGCGACGTGATGTTCCATGACGGGGTCAAGAGACTGGTGCCCGAGTTGCTTCTCAAGGATGACGCGCTCGTGAAGGTGGACACCACGAAGCAAACCAATGCCGTGCGAAGTACGAATGAAGATGGTTCGACGAAATACCTGCCGGCCAGTGGCAAGGATCCCAAGGCCCTGGAAGAACTGCGTCCGATTGACGCCTCAACGTTGCAGCCGGTGACGATCCCCGGCAAGACGCTGAAACAATTCTGGCTGAGGCTGCATGTCCCGAAAGATGTCGCGGCCGGGAAATACCAGGGCTCCCTGCGACTGACCGCCCAGGGCATCACGTCGGTTGAGATTCCCATCGAGGTGACAGTCCACGCATTCGAACTGGCTCGGTCGCAGAAGACTTACTCGATCTACTATTCGGGCAAGCTGGACCCCAATAGTTCCAAGGGCACGATTGCGGCGCACTACAAGTCGGAGGAACAGTACCTGGCGGAAACACGAGACATGCTGGCGCACGGTGTCCGCTATCCCAACCTGTGGCAAACGCGTCAAAGCGGTCTTGTGCCGCGTTCGCTGGAATTGCGGAAGAAGGCGGGGTTGCCAAGCGACAAGTTGTTCATTCTCTCGCCTCCCGGCCCTCCTGCCGGCGCTGCGACGATGGTCAAGCTCTGGAGAAAACTCACAGATGGCCATGGTTACAAGGACATCTATCTCTATGGTCTGGACGAAGCCTCTGGTGGTCCGCTCCGTGCCCAGAAGCCTTCCTGGGCAAACGCCCAGAAGGCCGGGGGGAAGATGTTTGCCTCGGCATGGAAAGAGGATCCGTTCAAGATCATGGGAAGCTTGCTCAACGTGGCGGTCTGGTCGGGAGGAGTGCAGCCGGAAAAAGCCAAACAATGGCACAGCGTCGGGTCGGAGATCTTCAGTTACAGCAATCCCCAGGCGGGTGTCGAAGAGCCATTGTTGTATCGCTACAACTACGGCCTGGCACTGTGGAAAGCGGACTACGATGGTGCCATGACTTTTGCGTACCAGTATGCCTACGGCCACATCTGGAACGATTTCGATTCCGCACGTTTCCGCGACCACTGCTTCGCCTACCCGACGGTGAATGGTGTTGTCGGGACGATGCAGTGGGAGGGCTTCCGCGAGGGGGTCGACGATGTCCGTTACATGGCCACGCTCGAGAAGGCGATCAAAAAGGCCGGCACAACCGACACCGCCCGCGAGGCCAAGCAGTGGTTGGAGAAACTGAAAGGTGAGAACCCACGGCAAGAAAAGTCCTGGAAGGCTCAAAAACGACCACCAGAAGACCTGGAAAACATCCGCTCGAAGGCGGTCTCGTTTATCAACAAGTTGACAGGGTGAGTTGGTGGCTGTTGGCTTGCCTTTGCGGACACAAACGAAGCCAGCGGATTGAATTCCGGAACTGAAACTCTCTCACCGGGAGTGAGACAAGATCTGGTGGGTGGGTCTCAACGGCTTGCGGGCTCGAGGTTCAGCGAGTTTTGCGCCAGCACCACGTGCCG
>MDTE01128325.1_pt1 | contig 12910 bp, 13 predicted proteins | sample 811231 | NCBI WGS metagenome assembly MDTE01 (sample SAMN05326651, study PRJNA326480) | marine metagenome | isolation source: seawater | place: Indian Ocean: Red Sea | collected 2010
CACGTCAGGAACACCGGCGCGGCGTTCGGGTTCCTGAACTCGGCGAGCATCGCCAACAAACAGCTGCTCATGACCGCCATCGCGCTGGTGGCACTGGGCGCCATCGCGCTCTACGCGACCCAGGTCGGCTCGCGGGAGACGCTCTCGCGTGCCGGCCTCGCGCTGATCCTGGGCGGCGCCCTGGGCAACCTCGTGGACCGGGCCTCGGTCGGTTACGTGATCGACTTCGTGGACGTCTACTGGGGCTCGTATCACTTCTGGGCGTTCAACGTGGCCGATTCGGCAATCACGGTGGGTGCGGCGCTCCTGATCCTCGACATGTTCGTATCTGGCGGCAACGATGTATCCACTCCTGTTTGAGCTGGGCCCGCTCAGCATCTACAGCTACGGCGTGCTGCTGGCGACCGCCTACATCGTGGGGTTGCAGTTCGCGCTCCGCCGGGCCAACCGGGCGGGCCTCAACGGCCAGCGGGTCATGGACCTCGGTATCTTCGTCATCATCAGCGCGCTGGTGGGCGCCAAGCTGATGCTGTTCCTGGTGGACATCGACCGGTTCACCAGCGACCCGGCGGAGCTGATGGTGCTCCTCAAGTCGGGAGGCGTGTTCTACGGAGGCCTGTTGCTCGCGGTGCCGGTGGCCTGGTGGTATATCCGCCGCCACCGCCTGCCGCTCTGGACCACGTGCGACCTGTTCGCCCCCGGTATCGCGCTCGGACACGCCATCGGACGGATGGGCTGTCTGCTGGCGGGCTGCTGCTACGGCTCGGCCACCGATCTGCCGTGGGGCATTACGTTCAACAGTACCCTGGCCGCGGCCAACGTCGGAACGCCGCTGGGCATCGCGCTCCACCCCACCCAGGTCTACGAGGCGGTGGCCGAGTTGCTCGTGCTCGGCGTGCTGCTCATCGGCGAGCGCCGGTGGCGCCCGTTCCCCGGCCGGACGTTCTGGACCTACCTTCTGCTGTACCCCATCGCCAGGATCATCATCGAGTTCTATCGTGGCGACCCCCGCGGCATGGTGTTCGACACGCTCCCGACGTCCCAGTTCCTCTCGGGCATGATCGTGCCGGTGAGCATCGTCATGTTGGTCTACCTGAGCCGACGGGCGGCGGCGCCGGACCCGACGTCCCGGGCGCAGCAGAAGCGAGCGGCCTGACCACGTCGGCGGCTGGCCCCGATGAGTCCCTCCGAGCAGCCGTCCCTGCGCGTCACCGAGGAACACGAAGGCACTCGGCTCGACCACTACATCACGGCGATGCTCCCGGGACGTTCCCGGTCACAGATCCAGCGACTGATCCGGGACGGGCGGGTCCAGCTCAACCACAAGCAGACACGCGCGAGCCACGCCGTGCACGTCGGCGACCTGGTCGACCTGGACATCCCCGAACCCGCGCCGGCCACGCCGGCCGCCGAGGACCTGCCGCTCGAGATCCTCCACGACGACCCTGACCTGGTGGTGGTCAACAAGCCGGCGGGCATGGTGGTGCACCCCGCGGCCGGCCACGACCGTGGCACCCTCGTCAATGCGCTGCTGCACCACGTGCAGGGGCTCAGCGGTATCGGCGGCGAGCAGCGCCCCGGCATCGTCCACCGTCTCGACCGAGGTACCTCCGGGGTCATGGTGGTCGCCAAACACGACACCGCGCACGTGGAGCTGTCCCGGCAGTTCGCCGACCGCGAGATCGAGAAGGCCTATGTCGCCCTGGTCTGGGGCCTGATCAACACGGGTCGCCGGATCGACGCGCCGCTGGGACGCGACCCGGTGCACCGGCAGAAGATGTCGACCCGGGCGCGCCGCGCCCGCTCGGCAGTCACCCGGATCACGGGCACCGAGCGCCTACGCGGCCTCACACTGGCCATGGTCGCCATCGCCACCGGGAGAACCCATCAGATCCGCGTCCACCTCAACAGCATCGGACACCCGGTGGTGGGCGACGCGGTCTACGGGGGCGTCCGGAAACACCTGGCGGCCGACCACCGGGTGCTGGCCAGCCTCGACCGCCCCTTCCTCCACGCCTACCGCCTGGGGTTCGTTCATCCTCGGGACGGCCGGCGGGTGGAGTTCACCGCGCCGCTCGCCGACGACCTGCAACAGATACTGGACGTGCTGAGAGCACGCCGCGACCGATCGGGACGCTGATGCCACCTCCTCTCGAGAGCCAGACCGTCTTCTCCGGCAAGGTCTTCACGGTCGAGGCCGACCGGGTCCGACTGCCACACGGCCCGACGACGACCCTCCATGTGGTCCGACATCCCCCCTCGGTGGTGCTGCTGCCCCTTCCGGCTCCGGGCCAGGTGATCCTGGTGCGTCAGTATCGTTACGCGATCGATCGCTGGATCTGGGAGCTCCCCGCCGGCAGTGTCGACCCGGGCGAAACCCCCGAGGAGGCCGCAGCGAGGGAGTGCCACGAGGAAACCGGGCAACGACCTGGCCGGGTGGAACGCGTACGCAGCTTGTACCCGACGCCAGGGTACTGCGACGAGCTGATGATCTTCTTTCGCGCAACCGGCCTCCACGAACCTGCCGAGGCGGCCACGCCGGATGAGGACGAGGATCTGGAGGTCCGCACCTTCACCCTGGCCGACGCCCGGGCCCTCGTCGAGTCAGGTGAGGCTCCGGACATGAAGACGGCCGTCGGTCTGAGCATGGTCTAGGTGATGCCCGAGCTGCCCGAGGTAGAGCGAGCTCGTCGCCTCGCCGACCGTGTCGGCGTCGGTCGCCGCATCGTGTCGGTCTGGTGCGCAGACGACCCGATCGTGATCTCCGCTGGTAGCCCACGCCGGATCCGTCGAGCGCTCGGTGGCCGGACCATTGTCGGGACGGGGCGACGGGGCAAGTACTTCTGGCTGGAACTGGACCGCCGCCCATGGCCGCTGTTTCACCTGGGCATGACGGGTGATCTGCGGTGCCGGGGCGAGACCCCGATTCAGATGGAATCGAGTCCGGGCGTGCCCGAGACCGATTGGCCACCCCGGTTCTCAAAGCTGCGGATCGGGCTCGATGACGGAGCGGAGCTCGCCTTCATCAACAAACGGCGGCTCGGCCGCCTGCGCCTGATCGACGACCCGCTGGCGGCCCCGCCCGTCAGCCGTCTGGGTTTCGACCCGCTGACCGACCTGCCGTCACCCGTCGAGTTCGCGAATCGACTGTCGGGGCGAGGCGGGGTGGTGAAGGCCGTGTTGCTCGACCAGGGGTTCGCCGCGGGGGTTGGGAACTGGATCGCGGACGAGGTGCTCTATCAGGCGAGACTCGACCCGCGCCGACGCGCGGACACCCTCAGCCGGAACGAGATGGACCGGCTACGACGCGCGCTGAAGCGGGTCGTGGCCAGGGCGGTGGCGGTCGACGCCGACAAGACCCGGTTCCCCCGCACCTGGCTCTTTCACCGGCGATGGGGGAAACCGAGCGATGCCCGGATCGGGGGACACCCGGTCGAGTTCCTGACGGTGGGAGGCCGAACCACGGCCTGGGTGCCGGCCAGGCAGCGCTGACATCAGAGCGGCGTCTACTGGACGGTGCCGTGAACCTCCGGCTCGTCGCCCGACTTGCTCACCTCGGGTCGAGCCGCGGCAGGCTGTAGCGCCAGCTGCAACACCTCGTCGATGGTCGACACGAAGTGGATCGTGAGCTCACGCCGCAAGTCCTCGCTCAGATCCTCCTTGACGTTCTTCTCGTTCTGCTTCGGCAGAATCACCTCGAGCAGTCCGTGGCGCCGGGCCGCCAGCACCTTCTCCTTGATCCCACCCACGGGGAGGACATGTCCCGAGAGCGTGATCTCGCCGGTCATCGCGACGTCGCCTCGCACCGGCCGGCCGGTCAGCTCCGAGGCCAGGGCCGTCGCCATCGTGACGCCGGCCGAGGGACCGTCCTTGGGGATGGCACCGGACGGCACGTGGAGGTGGAGCTCCGCGTTCTGGTAGAAGTCCGGATCCACGCCGTAGGCCGCGGTCTGCCCGCGGAACCACGACAACGCCGCGCGCGCCGACTCCTTCATGACGTCGCCGAGATGACCGGTCAGGGTCAACGACCCCTTCCCGGGCATTCGCGTCGCCTCGACGAACAGCACGTCGCCACCGGCCGGGGTCCAGGCCAATCCCAGGGCCACGCCGGGGTTTCTCGTCCGCTCGGCCACTTCTTCATCCTGGAACCGTGGCGCCCCCAGCAGCTCGGTCACGAGGTCGGGGCTGATCTCGACCGCGTCGGTGTGACCCTCGGCGTGTCGCCGGGCAATCTTGCGGCACAACGAACCCACCTCGCGCTCGAGATTCCGGACCCCCGCCTCACGGGTGTAGCCACGGATCACACTGCGGAGGGCGTCGTCGGTGAAGCTGATCAAGTCACCGGTGAGGCCGTGGTTCTCGATCTGTCGTCCCACGAGGTGCTCCTTGGCGATGAGCAGCTTCTCCTCTTCGGTGTAGCCCGGAAGCTCCAGCACCTCCATCCGGTCACGCAACGGCGGCGCGATCGGGTCGAGCACGTTCGCGGTCGTGATGAACAAGACCTCGGAGAGGTCGAACGGCACGTCCAGGTAGTGATCCCGGAAGGTGTTGTTCTGCTCCGGGTCCAGTACCTCGAGCAGCGCCGACGAGGGGTCTCCGCGGAAGTCGGCACCCAGCTTGTCGATCTCGTCGAGGATGAAGACCGGGTTCTTCGATTCAGCGCGCCGCAGCCCCTGGATGATCTGCCCCGGCAGCGCGCCGATGTAGGTACGTCGATGGCCGCGGATCTCCGCCTCGTCCCGCATGCCCCCCAGTGAGACGCGGACGAACTTGCGATCCAGCGAGCGGGCGATCCCCTTCGCCAGCGAGGTCTTCCCCACCCCCGGGGGCCCCACGAAGCAGAGAATCGGGCCCTTCATGTCCGGATTCAGCTTCCTGACCGCCAGATACTCCAGAATGCGGTCCTTCGCCTTCTCGAGACCGGTGTGGTCGGAGTCGAGCACCTCCTTCGTGCGAGGCAGCTCGATGACCTCGTCCGTCCGGGTGTCCCAGGGCAGCGCCACGAGCCAGTCGAGATAGGTCCGGGACACGGTGTACTCCGCGGCCGCGACCGGCATCCTCGACAGGCGGTCGAGCTCTCGGAGGGCCTCCTTCTGCACCGTCTCCGGCATTCCCGCCGCCTCGATCTTCTCCTTGAGCTCTTCGATCTCCTTGGTCTGGTCGTCGGTCTCGCCCAGCTCCTTCTGGATCGCCTTCATCTGCTCACGAAGCAGATACTCCCGCTGGCTCTTGCCCACCTCGGACTGCACCTCGGACTGGATCTTCGAGCCGAGCTCGAGTACCTCGAGCTCCTTGATCAGGGTCCGGTTCAGGGTTTCCATCCGGCTCCGGACGTCGAGGGTGCCGAGCACCTCCTGCTTGGTCGACGTCTGGATCGTGGTGAGACTCGAAGCGATGAAATCAGCCAGCTTGCCGGGCTCGGTGATGTTGCCCGCCAGCGCCTGCAGATCATCGGAGAGCAGTGGCGACAGCGACACGACCTGCTGGAAGTTGTTCTTGATGTTCCGCTGCAGCGCGTCGACCTCGAGACGGTCTTCGTCCCGGCTGATCTCATCGGCGACGCTGACCCGGGCCCGGATGTAGGGCCGGGTTTCCAGCACCTCCTCGAGATGCAAACGGGTCTGTCCCTGGACGATCAGCCGAAGCGTGCCGTCCGGCAGCTTGAACATCTTGTGGATGTGGGTGGCCGTCCCGACCTGATAGAGGTCCTCCTGAGTCGGCTCCTCGGTACCGGGCTCGAGCTGGGTGAACACGCCGACGAGCCGGCTGTCAGCGATGGCCTCCTCGATCAGTCGGACCGAGCTCTCCCGGGCCACGGCCAGCGGCATGAACGAGTTCGGAAACAGCACCGTGTCTCGCAGAGGCAACACGGGCAACTCGGGCGGAACCGTCAGCGGGCGCTCAACGCCCTCCTCATCGAGGAGAGGATGCTCATCGCTCATGGTGCAAAGCTCCTGCAGCGTAGGGACGGTGGACCCTACCGGGTCCTACCGTCGCTACGTTCGCGAATAACCTGAGCGGCCCAGCCCAAGCCGGACAAGGCCGATGTCGTTGGAGTCTACCCCGAACGGAGACGGGGGTGGTCGGCCGACGCCGGTTGCCCGGCGCCGACCGGTGAGGATCAGCTCGAGGGAGTGCTGAAGAGCGAGACCGCCTTGCTGCGCGACTCGAGCACGCGCTCGCGGTTGAGCTCGGTCTCGCGGACCTCTTCACAGTTCTTGCACCGGGCGGCGAAGGGGAGCGCGCGCAGGCGCTGCTCGGCGATCTCGTCGCCGCACTCGTAGCAGTAGCCGTAGGTGCCTTCCTCGAGCCGGGTCAGAGCCGAACCGATCTTGTCCAGGGTCTCCGCCTTCATCTGGATGAGGGCAAACTCGATGTCGTCCTGGATATCCGACTCGGAGGTCTCGTTGGCGTCGGCAATGCGATGAGTCGTGGCCTTCGTGGCCTCGGTCCGGACGTTCCGGATCTTGTCCTTGACCTCACCGGCGATCTCGTCACGCCGCTCCTCGAGGATACGACGCAACTCGGTATAACGTTCGTCGTTCATGCCATGCGTCTTTGCGCTCATGATACGGCTCCTTCTCGTCCGACCAGCTGGGGTTCCATGCTCGGGATCGTGTCGGATCGAAGCCCCGATTCCAGTAGTCCTTAAAGCAATTTAGATACCAGGATGCCGCCGGCAACCGTGCCGAGCGGATCCGTGTCTTACGAAACGAGTTGACTGTGGGTTCGACTGGAGGAGGGAGGGATTCCGGAGGGTTGTGGATGGCCCTCAGGGGTCTCGCCCGTCCATGCGAGCCCGAGCTATCTGACTCATTTACTGCGCTTTACCCGGACGGACTGACGATTGTGTTTACCGTCGCCATCCGGTGTCGATCTCTTAGACGACGAACCCCCGGCTACAGTTTCAGATTTCTTCCCCGACCATTGTCACCAATAGCGGACATGTCTAAGAGACGGATTCATGGATCCAGAGTTCACTCTTGTCGTGTCCTGACGGACAGACGTCGTCTCGGGTCTGGCCGGAACCATCGTCGGCGGTGGCCAGATTGACCGGCCACGCGACGCTGTGCCAAGCTGGGCCAGCACGGATCACGCTCATGGCACCCACAACCTGCCCGCTCTGCGGCAAACGACGTGGAAAACGGACGTGCCCGGCCGTCGGCGCACAGATCTGTGCGGCTTGCTGCGGCTCGAAACGTCTGACCGAGATCCAGTGCCCCTCGGACTGCTCATACCTTGTGTCCGCACAGACACACCCCCCGGCCGTCGTTCAACGTCAGCAGGAACGGGACGCGAAGTTCCTGTTTCCGATCATCGCAGGGCTCGGCCAGCGACAGTATCAGCTGTTCTTTCTCGTCCAGGCCACGCTGCACAAGCTGGCCCAGTCCGGCGAGTTTCCGGTCGATGACGCCGTGGTCAAGGACACGGCAGCGTCGTTGGCCTCGACCTACGAGACGGCGACCAAGGGCATCATCTACGAGCACCGTGCCACGTCGCTACCCGCCGAGCATCTGGCGCGAGAGTTGAAGCCGCTTCTCGAGGGGCAGGATGGGCGTGGTCCGGTGGCCCGTGAGAGCGACCTCGTCGAGGTGCTCCGCCGGATCGAGCGCGCCGCCGGCGCCGCCCGAGACGTCCTGGAGGGTGACGACCGGGCCTACCTCGAACTGGTCGGCCGGCTCCTGCGACCAGCGCCGGGCCAGGGTCGGCCGGCATCGGACGACGAAGGCGGCGAACCGGCCCCGGCCGATGGCGGACCGTCGCTGATCATCCCCTAGCCCGCCGTGGCCGCGCCCGCCACCCGTCGTCTCTGATATAATCAGGCGTTTGGACCTCGATTGAGAGAGTAGTCATGGCGAAGCGTTGTGAGATCTGTGGAAAGGGACCAGCCGCGGGGCGGAACGTCAGTCACGCCCACAACGTGACCCGCCGGCGGTTCCAGGCGAACATCCAGCGGGTGAAGGCGGTAGTCAACGGCGGCGTCAAACGGATCCGGGTCTGCACCCGCTGTATCCGTTCCAACAAGGTGGTCAAGGCCGCCTGAGCGGCCGTCCCCGTGCCCTCCGCGATTCAGACGACCGACGCCCCAGCGGCGATCGGACCCTACTCCCAGGCCGTTCGGGCCGGTTCACTTCTCTTCGTGTCGGGTCAGATCCCACTCGACCCCGAGACCGGCGAGGTCATCGACGGCGACATCGCGGCCCAGACCAGGCGTGTCATGGAAAGCCTGGGCGCCATCCTTCGGGCCGCCGACGCCGACTTCAGCCAGGTGGTCCGGACCACCATCTTCCTCACCGATCTGGGCAACTTCGGCCAGGTCAACGAGGTCTACGGCAGCTACTTCGGTGACCCCCCTCCGACACGGGCCACGGTCCAGGTGGCGGCGCTTCCCAAAGGGGTCGGCGTCGAAATCGACGCCATAGCCCATCTCGGCTAGCCCCGACTGGAATACCAGCCCGGTACCGGTTTCTTGTCGAGACGGGTGCGTGGCAAGGCGCGAGGAGGGAGCAACCAGGCGGGTTGTGACCGACGAAGCAACGCCGCCACGCGCCCGTGTCGGCGAGAAACCTCTAACGCATCATCCGCTCGACCTCGACGACACCCGGCACGCCACGGATCACCTTGGTGATCCGTTGCAGGTGCTTGAGGTCCGCGATCTCCATGGTCACCACGATGCGTCCATGGTGGTCGCCGCTCGTGGCTTCCACCTTGAGCATGTTGGTCTTGAGACCGGCAATCTTGGTGGTGACATCGGCCAGGATCCCCTGTCGGTCCTCGACCTGGATACTGAGCATCACCACGAAGCCAGCCGCGTCACCTTCCTTGTCCCAAACGACATCGATCCGGCGCTCCGGGTCGTAGAGCAGGTTCAGAACGTTCGGGCATCGTGCCGCATGGACCGAGACGCCCTTGCCGCGGGTGACATAGCCCACGATCTTCTCGCCTCGGATCGGGTTGCAACACCGGGCGCGAAACACCAGGAGGTCGTCGAAGCCCTTGACCTTGACCTTGTCCTCGCCCCGCCGGAGCATGCGGCGCACCACCGTCCCGATGGAGGGGGTGCCGGGCTTCTCCTCGAGCTCCTTCGGTACCAGCTTGGCCAGCACCGACCGTGCCGGCACCTTGCCGTAGCCGATCGCGGCAAAGAGGTCGTCCTCCTTCTGCGCCCCGAACTCGCCGGCGACCCGCGAGACCGCTTCAGGCGCGAGCACCGCCTTGGCGCTCACATCAAAGCGTCGAAGCTCCTTGTCGAAGAGCTTGCGTCCAAGCTCGACGGCCCGGACCTTCTCCTCGGCGTGAATGAAGTGCTTGATCTTGTTGCGGGCCCGGGAGGTGACGACGATGTTCAACCAGTCACGGCTCGGCGTATGCCCTGGCGCCGTCACGACCTCGACGATATCGCCGCTCTGCAGCCGCGTCCGCACCGGCACCATCCGCCCGTTGACCCGCGCTCCGACGCACTGATGGCCCACGTCGGTGTGGATCGAGTAGGCGAAGTCGATCGGCGTGGCGCCGCGTGGCAGTGACTTCACCTCGCCCTTGGGGGTGAAGGTGTAGACCTCCTCGGGGTACAGATCCACCTTCAGGTTGTGAATGAACTCGCCGGGGTCACGCACCTCCTGCTGCCACTCCAGCAGCTGTCGCAGCCAGGCGAAGTGCTGTTCATCCGGCTTGACCCCGACCCGCCCCTCCTTGTACTTCCAGTGCGCCGCGATCCCTTCTTCGGCGACCGCGTGCATCGCCTCGGTGCGGATCTGCACCTCGAAGGGCACCCCCTGCTCGCTCACCACCGACGTGTGCAGCGACTGATAGCCGTTGGCCCGTGGCATCGCGATGAAGTCCTTGAACCGCCCCGGCACCGGCGACCAGGTCTGGTGAATGATGCCCAGCGCCGCATAGCAGTCTCGCTCCGACTCGGCGATCACCCTCAAGGCGATCAAGTCGTAGACCTGCTCGAGCGAGATCCTCTGCCGCTTGATCTTCTGGTGGATACCGTAGAGCCGCTTGATCCGCGACTCGATCCGCTCGAACGGAATCTGGGCCTCGGTCAGGGTCCGTTCCAGGGTCCGCCGAAGCTCGGTGACCACACTCTGGGTGGCACGACGGCGACGTTCCACCCAGGCCCGGATGGTCTCGTAGGACTTGGGATCGAGGTGCCTGAAGGCCAGATCCTCCAGCTCGTTCTTGACCTTCTTCATCCCGAGCCGGTGGGCGATCGGCGCGTAGATGTCGAGCGTCTCCTGGGCCGTCTTGAGCCGTCGGTCTTCCGGCATGTGGTCCAGCGTGCGCATGTTGTGCAGCCGGTCCGCCAGCTTCACCAGGATGACGCGGATGTCATCCACCATCGCGAGCAGCATCTTGCGGAAGTTCTCCGCCTGTCGCTCCTCACTCGACGAGAACGGGATGGTGCTGATCTTGGTGACGCCCTCGACCACGTGCGCCACTTCGGCCCCGAACAGTTCCTCCACCCGGTCGATCGAGGTGAGGGTGTCCTCGACCACGTCGTGGAGGAGCCCGGCCGCGATGGCGACGTCGTCCAGGCGCATGTCGGCCACCAGCGACGCCACCTCGAACGGATGGGTCACGTAGGGCTCGCCCGAACGCCGGGTCTGACCGGCATGCTCGGTCGCCGAGAAGTCGTAGGCGCGACGCAGCAGGTCGGTGTCGGCGTCCGGATGCGACGCCTTCGCCTTGTCGGCCAGACGCTCGAAGCTGATCATCGGAACCGCGGATTCACTTCACGAATCACTGTCAAGGCCACTAGCGTACAGCGAAAGGGCCGGACCGCGTCTGCGGCCCGGCCCCCCCTGATTTCGATCGCCTACGAAGCGGCGCTAGCCGGCAGCCCCGGTGCGCTGCTGCTCGAGCAACTGCTCGGCGCGGTCACGCAGCGCATCGGCCTCTTCGATCAGGGCCTCACGCTCGTCGAGGTCGTCGGTCAGGTTCGCCTGCAGACGCATCAGGATGTTCTTGTAGGTGATCGCCTCGACATAGTCGGGGTTGATCGCCAGGGCCTTCTCGAGCTCGTCGAGCCCGAGCATGACGTACTCCATCTCCTCGTCGTCGCTGAGCCGGAAATCCCGGAACGCCTTCTGCCAGTAGAAGGTGCCGATGGTGTAGAACGCCTCGGGATTGTCGCTCTCGATTGCGGCACGCGCCTTGAGGGACTCGATGGTCTTCTCGAAGTTCTCGTTGCGATCGTAGAACCCGGCCAGCTGCATATGGACCGCCGGGTCGTCACGCCGCATCTCGAGCACCTGAAGCAGGATCTCCTCGGAGTCGTCGTAGAGACCGGAATCCTCATACAGCTTCGCCAGCTGGAAGTAGGTATCCGGATTCTCGGGGTCCTCGGCAATCAGCTGCCGCAACACCGGCTCCGACCTGCCAGGCTCGTTCGCCTTGTCGGGACCGAAGGCCGCGATCAGATACTGCATCGCCAGCGTACGGAGGATCGGGTTGGGCTGGCGATCGTGCGCGGTGATGTAGTTGTCGATCGCCTTCTCGAGCATCTCATCGTTCTCGCGCTCGCCCCGCTGCGACGGCCGATAGAGCTGGTCGTAGCTGTTCCCGAGATAGAAGTACACGTCGACCATGTCCGGGTCGTTCGCCAGCACCTCGGTGTAGAGCTCGATGGCCCGCTCGTAGTCACCACGCTGATACTGCGTATGGGCGTCCTTGACGACGCGCAACGCTCTCAGGCGCTCGAGGCTGCCGCAGGCCGTGGTGGCCAGCGCGACGATGGCGACCAGCGCCAGTCGGGTTCCCTGTGCTCGCATGCTCTTCATGTCGTCCCCCTACAGCGCTTCGGCGCCACCGGCGCGGCGCATGGCCTCGGTCACGATCCCGACCTTGGTCACTCCAGCGCCCTTGGCCGCGTCGATCACCTCGATGATCTCGCCATACCGCAGATTTCCGGCTCCAGCGATGAACATGGTCTTCTCACGCCGGGACTCGAAGATCTCGCGGAGGCGAGATTCGAGCTGCTGCAGCGGAATCGGCTGCTGGTTGACCGTGATCACCCGGTCAGCCGTGTACTGGAGCACGATCTGGCTGGAATCGGCTTGCGACCCGGCGGCCCCACGCGTCTCGAGCGGAAGGTTGATGTCGAGCCCCCGCTGAGACAACGGCAGCGCCGCGAGGAAGATGACAATCAGCACCAGCAACACGTCGATGAACGGCGTGATGTTGATGTCGGCCTGCGACTCGGCCGTCTTGGCGGTGACGACCTTGTCCGCGCCGTGGTGTTTCTTGTGAGCCATGGACTACTCGCCCCCCGCGGCAGCCGCGCCGCCGCTGCCGACCTTGCGCTCGGTCACCAGACCGATGTCCTCGATCCCAGCGCGTTGGAGCTGGTCGAGCACCGTCATGACAGACGAATAGTTGGCGTCCTGGTCGGCCTTGATCAGGATGACCCGCTCCAGCTTGCGGTCGAGCGCATCCCGGACCGCCTGCAACATGTCGCTCTCGGCCACCTGGATGTTGTCGACGAAGAACTCGCCGCCGGCTGTCACCGCCAGGATGGTCTGACCGTCGTTCTCAGGCTTGTCCTCGGTGTTGGCGGCTTCGGGCAGCACGACGTCGACGCCCTTCTGGATGAGGGGCGCAATCAGCATGACGATGATCAAGAGCACCAGCATCACGTCCGCGAGCGGAGTGATGTTGATCTCATGGTTCATCCCACCCGATTTTTCGCCTACTTGCATTCCCATGGGTGTATCTCCTCGATCTGCCGAGCTAGTCGACGGCGGTCCGGCACACCGGCCGGACCGCCTCCGAGTCGCCTATTCGCCCTTCTTGATGAAGTAGTCGATGAGCTCGGACGACGAGTTGTCCATCTCGACGTTGAAGAACTCGATCCGCGAGGTCAGGAAGTTGAAGAACCACACGGCGGGGATGGCCACGAACAGAC
>MDTE01076335.1_pt1 | contig 12908 bp, 11 predicted proteins | sample 811231 | NCBI WGS metagenome assembly MDTE01 (sample SAMN05326651, study PRJNA326480) | marine metagenome | isolation source: seawater | place: Indian Ocean: Red Sea | collected 2010
TATGCTAAATCTCCAAAAGATGGAGCTAAAGTAGCAGAACTTTCTAAGTAAAGTTTTGTCTAAGTTATTAGACACCCTCATTGGTGGTTAATAACGTGAAATGGCTGAAAACGTTGAGGCCGCTTAATTAAGTTTAAGCGGCCTTTTACTTATTAAAATAAAGGTTGTTTGGGTCTCAAAATAATCTACAATATTAGAATATTAGAGGATATTAAGGATATTAGGGAGATGTTAAGGAGAATACTACTTTTTTTATTAATACCACTAGCTGTAACAGCTCAGGAGGTAACATACGATAACTCAGTTCTAGCACCTGGCTGGACGAGTTTGACTTTTACACCACCAAGTCCATCATCATACACGCTAGCAAGTTTCTCTTCAGCTAAGAATGGAAATGTTATCAATCAACTTGAGAATAAAACTACCCTTCATGATTTATATGACAATAAAGTAACTCTATTAAACTTTATGTACACCACATGTACAGATATCAATGGGTGTCCATTAGCAACAGCTGTATTTCATAAGATACAACAAAAATTGTCAAAGGATCCTGAAATAGGCAACAAAGTAAGACTTTTGAGCTTAAGTTTTGACCCTAAAAATGACACGCCTGACATAATGAAGCTGTATGGTGCCGGTACAGAAAAACACCTTGTCGACTGGCAGTTTATCACAACTAAGAATGCCGATGTTCTTGATCCTATTTTGGATGGCTATCAACAACGTATAATAAAAGAATACGATGACCAGGGAAACTATATTGGTTCTATCTCACACATTTTAAGAGTATTTCTGATAGATGAAAATAAGCAAATAAGAAATATATACAGTGTATCCTTTTTGCATGCTGATTTAATAATTAACGATATTAAAACCTTGCTAGATCCAAACACCAAAAATGGAACATTAGTTGCTGCTGCTGATACAAGTTCTAAACTTGATGCTGTAAAATCTCAAACTTCAAAATTATCCAAACCAGGTGATAACAAAGATGGATATTATGACAGTGATTACGAAAGTGCCAGTAAAAGTCTTCACAGAGCAGGCAAGCCAGCTGATCTTTATACAATGGCGACTACCAAACAGTTAGGTTTACCTGAACCTAAATTTCCAGAAGGAACAGAGCTCACACCTAAAAAAATTGAACTAGGGCGAAAGCTATTTTTTGACAGAAGATTATCTCATACCGATACAATCTCATGTGCGATTTGTCATGTTCCAGAAATGGGTTTTGCCCATAATGAACTTGCAACTGCTGTAGGCACTGAGGGACGTTCTGTTCCAAGGAATGCCCCAACTGTTGTTAATGCAGGATTTTTGTCAAGATTTTTCCATGACGCAAGAGAGAATTCATTAGAGGATCAAGTCTGGGGACCACTCCTTGCTCATAATGAAATGGCTAATCCCTCACCTGGTTATCTTCTCAATAAAATTAGAGCCATACCTGATTATGATGGATTATTTGAAGATGCATATGGCGTTGGTCCCAACATGGATTCATTAAGTCGTGCACTTGCAGCTTACCAGTATGCTCTTGTAAGTGGCAACTCACCTTTTGATAAGTGGTATTATGGCGATGAATCTAATGCAATCTCGAAATCTGCGAAAAGAGGTTTTAAAATCTTTAGTGGAAAGGGAAATTGTACTGCATGTCATCTAGTGAATGATGATTATGCTTTATTCACAGATGAGAAACTCCATAATACCGGAATAGGCTTCAAATCGTCTATGTACGTAGAACCACCTAGAAAGAAAGTTGTTCTAGCGCCGGGTATTGAAGTTGATGTTGATACATCTGTCTATGCTAATGATTCTGCATTCAAAGACGAAATAATGCCAAACGATCTTGGTTTATATTTAATTACTCAAGATCCAAATGACCGATGGAAGATTAGAACTCCGCAATTGAGAAACGTAGAGCTCTCTGGCCCATATATGCATAACGGCCAATTATCCACCTTGAAGGAGGTAGTCGAATTCTACAACAAAGGTGGAGTGACGGAAGTAGGCAAGATGAAGAACGAGACTATAAGCCCACTCATTTTCCCACTTAATCTGACTGAAGGTGAAGTCAATGATGTCGTAGAGTTTTTGAAAACTCTCACTGGCTCAAATATGGACGCACTAGTTCTTGATGCATTCGCCGCTCCGGTAGGAGACGTATCTCTCAAGGATCCTAACTGGTTCCATGACAATAAATTAAAATATTAATATGAAATTTATAGTTTCAAGCATCAGTGCTATCTTACTTGCACTCTTCATACAACCAGTATTCTCAAATGACATGCTTATGGACCCAATGCCTGCAGCAAATCCTGCTCCAGAATTTAATCTTATGGGCATGGATGGCAAAACACACACTCTAGATGATTTAAAAGGAAAATTCGTATTAGTTAATTTTTGGGCAACATGGTGTAATCCATGTAAAGTTGAAATGCCTTTACTTGAGAAGCTCCATCAGACACTTAAAAGTGATAAATTTACAGTCCTTGGACTTCATGTTGGCCCTGGACCCGAGAACATTGAGGAATTCAAAAAGCTAATGCCTATCTCTTTTCCCATTTACGTAGACATGGATTTAGAGGTAAATTGGGGTGTACCTGGCTTACCAACTACTTTTCTTATGAATCCAGAAGGAAAACTAATTTACAGGGCAGTGGGTAAAAGAGAATTTGCCTCTAATGATATGATTAATTTTTTACAAAATCAGATTGATAATTACAAATATGCTGAGAAATATGACGGTAAGTTCATACCCCCTATGATGAGGTAACTTTTTTCAGATAATAAATAGTTCTATAAGTTTTCGTCCTGACTTAGTACCAAAATATCTTAATGGCTCAGAACAGTTTATAATGCTTTTGTCTAGCATTCGGTTAATTTTTATTTTATAAAAATTATAAAATGTTAAGTCAGTATGATTAGCTCGTATATATTTTCGAGCTATAGATTTGTCCTTGGTAAAGATTGTCCCGCGTCTAGCATTGTGACAAAAGTTTTTACCTATTTTCCCTAAAATAATTACAGAACCTGATATTAACTCAAGGCAAGAGTCTGATCCAATACTACCGCCTATTATAACATTTCCTCTTCTCATTCTTATTATTGAATTAGATCCAACATTTTTCTTTACATAAATAAATCCATCAACAAGGCCCTGATTTAAGCCCGTTGGTAGAGAGCAGAGGCCATCTCCAGTATTTCCATAAATATAAACAGATCCACCACTCATACCAGAACATGCATTATCCCCTGCGTTACCATGTAAGTATATTTGTCCGCTTCTCATATTCTTAGCTAACCCATACCCAACATCACCATGTATTGTTAACTTTTTATTCGCTAGATTACTTCCAATGTTATCCATACGAGTGTTTGAATTTATTATTTTAATATCATTAAAATCATTACCAGAAATAGTGAACAAATTTGAAAGCTTATAAATATTACTTCCGTAGCACACTTCAATCTTTTTTATGGCAGATAGATTATCTGTATCAATCTTTGATAACCAGCTCATGTCCAATCTCTGCTTATCTTTAGCTTTACATTTAAAAGTGAGCGTACTCATTTCAATATTTTTCTTAGGTGAAATTGATATTGACCTAATTTTCCACCATAGTTACCAGCTGACACCGAAACGATATCCTTTCTATATTTTGATTTAGATATAGCAACTAAAGACTCTCTAATTCCATTGTTTATATCCTCTTTAGTAAGTCCATTTATTACGATTTCCATAACACAATTTACATCTTTACTTAATTTACTGCCTGTTATTCCACTTAATGACGGACAGAAAGCATCATTTGTAGATGCAATTAATGCTTTATATTTAGAACCAACTTTAGATCCCGATCTAACAACACCACCAGGGAACGGAGTGATAATGTTATCCATTTTACTCATTATTTCTACTGCAATCTCGCATGCAGCAAGGCACGAATTACGGTTCTTTGCTAATAGTAAGAAGTTTCCTCCACCTATTGCAGGCACTCTGCCCGTTGTTTCCTCACACATAAATTCTCCATCCATTACAGGTATCCTCCAAAATCTTCTTTTATTAATGCGTTTAGATATCTGATACCCATCGCCAAAGTATTTCAAATTCTTGCCAAGTGGAATCATGTCCTCACTATCAAGTCCTGAGAATAACGCTGTAGTAGGACAAGTTAGGACGCATTGCCCAGCTCTCGTTTCAACTTGTTTTTCTAGCTGACTTCTCGACATAGAAAATAGAAGAATGGAATAGCCTGGTCTTCCGTCGGGTGTTTTACTCCTACTTAATTGCCTTTCGATTCCAGCTTCAACTCCACACGCAATTACCGACGTTGCAAAACCAGTAAATGATATTGCTGCATTTTTAGCCCATTTAAAGTTATCCGCAGTAACGATTATTCTACTGGCCTTCATATTGAATGCCTCTGCGAAAGTGTTTTCAATAAGTAAGCCATTTAATTTCATGATATTCGTTTCCTCGAACAATCTATTATATTTACGTCTGAGCCAATTATCTCTGACATTTCGTCATTACTGATAGTATAATTTTTTAGATTGATTGTATGGTATTTCTCAAAATATTTTTTTAGTTTTTTCTCGATTGATGTATCGTACTCAGGTCTAACGACCTGTGTTTTACCCCAAATATAATTTTTAATCTCTCCATTTTTTACAACCACGATACCATCCTTTATTACATGTGTAGGATGAGCAAACATATCTTCAATATCTCTAATATTGCTATCATATATGGTTAAGTCTGCATCTACACCAATTCCTAGTGAACCTTTATTTGTCAAACCTAAAATTTTAGCGGGTGCTGAGCGAGTCATCGTTGCAATTTCCGATAAAGTATATTCTCTTTTTATATCCTTCAATATAGTATGTTGTGAAATATCTACAGACAGTTGATCTAGCAAGTCGTCTCTGAAAGTTTTATCCATAAGAAGTTTTATCAAGTGTGGATAAGATGTAAATGGAGCTCCATTGGGATGATCAGTGGTTAAGAATATCTTATCGGGATTCTCGGTAAGGAGGAATGTCTCAAGACCTATTGCCCATTGTAAGGCATTTACAAAGCTTTGGTCTGTATATTTAAAAGGAACTACTCCACAACCTGCTTCGCATTCTATGTCCATACACAGCCATTTATCTGGATGAGCATGGCTATGATTTGCATGCTGCTTCATACTATCGCCAGACATTGTTGCAGTTTGCCCAAATAGTACTTGTCCAACGTCACATGTGAGGTTTGGTATTTTATTTACATAATCAGTTATTTCGGCAGACGCTGATGAAAATTTTCTGTCTCCATTATTTCCATAACTATGAAATTGAATGTGTGTAATGTGTACAGGCAAACCCTCAGCCGCTTTAATTGTCTCAATGGTTGATTTAAAGTTCCCAGGGACACCTAAATTACTACAATGTACATGCAAAGGATGTGGCACACCCAGTTCATAGACAGCTCTGGCTAGGACCTGAACTATTTTTCTGGGAGTTATTTTATATCTAATAGAGTTTTCATCAACATCTAAAGCTCTTTGATTAAATTTAAATGCGTTTATACCGCCTGGGTTGACAACTTTTATTCCGATACACTGAGTAGCTTTCAAAATAAAGGCAACATAGTCATTCACCTCAGATTGATGTGCTCCCCTGGAAATAAGGTCTAAAAGGAAATCGTCATTACCAAGAAGAGCATAACCACCTTTATCTATAAATGGAGTATCAGCCATCTCGGCATGCGATTGGCGAGCATTTATCGGCAAGACAGCTGGCTCAAAACAAGATGTATAACCCATTTTGATATACTCAAGGCCAGTTTTTAGAGTACTCGGCACAAAATTGGCTGTTAAGTCATACTCACTATCACTGTTGTTGTGAAACTCTTGAAGCATTAATCGTGCAATATTCACCTTTCCACCACCTATGTGTGTGTGTAAGTCAATCGCACCAGGCATTATTATTTTATCTTTACAATCGATAATTTCACTAGCTGACTTCTCTAAGCTTTTTACAATTTTCCCATCTTTTATAAATACATCTCTTTTTTTATTAAAGATTCCATTTATAGGATCAAAGACTTTACCATTAATAAGATGGATAGAGCTCATTATATTATTTCTCTGAGAATTTCTTGTGTACTCTTAAGGTTTGGAATTTTTACTGCAGTTAATGGTAAACTAACAACATTATCAGTTCTAAAAACATGTCCTGGATAGTCTATCCCTGGAACACCACATGGGATAAAAACATCAGGATCAATGTTGAATTTTGTGGATAATCGACCTATTACAATATTCTTATGTTTTTTATTTAAAATTAATTTTTTTTCGGAAATTACATTAATATGTAGTACTAAGTCGCAACTATTTAAGGAAATAAGATGTCGGGCATTGTTAGTATCTTTATCATATTCAAAATAATTTCCTGTAAACTTTATTCTTGAGGGAAATCCTGTCATCCAACCTAACGTTTGAATAGCACTAACATCACCATCATTTCCAGCAAGACACAGGCAGCCAGCTCTAGTTTTCTCGTTGATAGCTACAACATAGTCAGAAATTTTATGAATAATTTGATCACATTCTTTGTATGCGATATATTCCGAAGTTGCCCATAGGACAGATAGATATTTTGATTTTATAATATCATTAGAAAGTTTACTAAATATGGTGTTGTTTAGTTCTGATATGTTTTCCCTCTTCATGAGACTATCTAAAAGTAGAGGGATATTCTTATTATTAAAATCTATAAAAGTGATTCTTTTATCTTTTAACTTACAATCGGCAACATTACTCTTCTTATCACCGATAATATAGATCTTTTTATTTTTCGAATTAATACTAAAACTATTTTTAGGTACTAGAAACTTTTCTAGTAGCCTAGGATAGGTATTCAAAATCTTATTAGAAAATAGAATAACTACATCAGACTTATTTTTAATCTCAGTAAGAGATGTAGCCATATAACCACGTCTTTGAAATATACCAACATTTTTGAGAAAAATAGGACTGTTTGCATGATCTATGATTGCATTAATTTTAGATGCAGAATGTAATAACTCCCGCGTTATGTTGACATCACTACTTGAATTATAAATTATCGTCTCTTTTGATTGACTCAATAGTCTTTTGGCATAATTACTAGCCTCATCATTACTACAAATCTTGCCCTTTATCTTAGAGCTCTGATTTTGATAAGATTTTTGATTGAATTTCTCAAATTTATCTTTACACGACTTAGGGACTTCGTTTTTGAGATATAATTTATTGTCCTTTAGGTCTAGTTTTATGTCATCACAATGAAGAGAGCAGAACGGACAAACTAGGTTTTCGTGAGTCACAGCATCAGTTATCTTTGGCATATATTATTTTACATCAATAATAAAAAACTTTACATGCTAATGCATTAATATATTCTGTTCTATGATGACAAAGAAGTTGTTCAGTCGAGTTCAAATTACTACTAATTCAAGGCTTCATTTTGGGTTTTTGAACATAAATTCGCGAGAAAACTACTCTTTTGGGGGCATGGGGTTGTCAATAGATAAATATCCAACTATTACAACCATATCAAAGGCACGAGAGTTTAAATCTAACTTATCTAAAGCTTTAAATAAAAAGATAGAAGGCTTCATCAAGTGTAATAAGGTCAACAAGAACATAGAAATAAAATGTGTTGAGAGTCCGCCTAGCCATATCGGGCTTGGTTCAGGTACTCAACTTATTCTATCCTTAGAAGAAGCTCTGATAAAGTTCTATCGGCTAAATCACACTAAGACCAGTATTTTTAATAGAACATACAGATCAGGAGTGGGGTATAATTCTTACAGATATGGTGGATTTATAGTAGACTCACCAAAAAAAAACTTGAGTACTAATGAGGCTATATTTAAATATAAATTTCCTAAAGACTGGAAAATTATTTTATTATTTGACAATAAAATAAGAGGCACTCATGGCGATAAAGAGAACAAATTCTTTTTAGATGACAGCAAATCATCCTTGAGAAAAAAACTCTCTGACCTGACTTTGAATGAGATTATCCCTTCAGTTATATATAAAGATTTTGATATTTTTGCTAAAAGCCTGACACAATTCCAAAAAATCAATTCATCATTTTATACATCTATTCAAAAATCTAGTTATTTGAGTAAACATATCGGAGGCATTATAAAGGGGGTATCGTCTACATTTAATGTAGCTGCAGGACAAAGCTCGTGGGGTCCAACAAGTTATATGTTCACTAATTCACGAAATGATCTAAAAGAGATTATATCTATTTTAGATAAGGAGATAAGTATGTATAATAATTTGTCATACGATATTGTATCTGCAAAAAATAATAGTCGTAAATTATCATTTTCATAGGAGAATTTAATGGAAAAGCCTCATTTATTACATCTAATTACCTCAGAAAAAAATGCAAGCCCTTTTGATGTCAACATGGCATATGATGCAGGCTGGACTAATGTTACTCCCTATACAAGCGTGGAACAATCTGAAATTCAAGCCCTGGTGCAAGATGCAATATTTTCACGTTCTACATCCGCTCTTACCAGAACTGGGATTTTTTTTGGAGGAAGAGACACTCATGAAGCAATGGATATGATTGAAGAGGCTAAAAAACACATGGTCCCACCATTTGAAGTATCAGTTTTTGCAGATCCAAGTGGAGCTTTTACTACAGCGGCTGGTATGGTGGCTATAACTGAAAAATCGTTAAAACAGAATTTTGATTGTAGCCTAGATGGTTCTAATGTTGTAATCCTTGGTGGCACTGGACCTGTGGGTGTAGCGTCAGCTGTAATATGTGCAAAAGCTGGCGCAAATGTCATTCTAATTGGCAGAAATATCGAGAAGGTCGGTAAGGTAGCCGGTATATGCAATGACAGATATAAATCAAAGAATGTTAAGCCAGGTGCAGATGCTGATAAATCTGAATATTTTAAGATAGCAGATGTAGTCTTAAATACAGGAGCTGCAGGAATACAACTGATGACAGAGGAGCATATAAAAAACAGCGATACATTAAAAATATGTGCTGATACTAATGCTGTTCCTCCTGCTGGAATTGCAGGTGTAGATGTAATGGATAATGCTAAGTTAATTGAGACATCACCAAGCAAATGTTTAGGTATAGGTGCGCTAGCAATAGGAAACATTAAATATAAGGCACAACATGAGTGTTTGAAATTGATGTATACGTCTGAGAAACCTGTGTATCTTGATTTTGAAGATGCATTTAAGTTTGCACAACAAAGCGTCTAATAGACTATTACTGATTGCTAATGGTCATGAAGTTTATTTTCATGATTTATTAAAGTTGTCAGATGATGTGGATTATATTGATCCATATTTTGATAATCAATTATGTGTTTCTACTAAATCTTTAAAAGCGTTTCTTGAAAAAAATAATATTCATAGCAATAATACCAAAATAGTATATGCATCTGGTTTAGAGGGGAAAGAGTGCATCCAGAAGTATTTAGATAATAACTTCGGAATATTAGGGAATCCATTATTCAAATTTCATAAGCTTAGTGATATTTATAAAATTGATAGAACTCTATTTAATCAACAGGTTACTATTCCGAAATATGATAAGAATTATAACTATAAATATCTAAGTAAGACTTTCAATAGCTCAGGTGGTATAGGTGTGGGAAACTGCATCTTTTCCCATAACAATTACTTCCAAGAGTTTATTCCAGGTAAAACATATTCACTATCAATGTTAGTTAATGAATCTAAACCGAAGATACTCGGCTTCAATCAACTATTTACAGTAAAAGATAATAATAAATTTCCCTATCTTAATGCTGGTGCAATGATGATTGATTTTGATTATAAAATTAGAGAAAACTTTGAGGACTGGGTAAGACAATTTTGTAAACACTACAAGCTAAGTGGATATACAAGCATTGATTTCAAAATATTTAAAAATAAAATTTTTATTTTAGACATAAATCCACGCTTATCAGGAACATACAGATTATACAGAAGAAAATATCATAATCTCATGTCCAATCACTTAGCCTATGAAGATAAACTATCCAAAATGTCAGATGATTATTTCGCCTACATTACGCTCTATGCAAAGAATGATATTGTAATTGGTAAAAAAATTAAGACTATACCTGATATATCTGATTCTCCCAAAATAGATGAATTTATCAAAAAAAACTCACCAATACTTACATTGAATATCGAAGCTAGTAATCAAAGAGCATTATATAATGAGATAAATCATAGAATTATGTGTGCTATGAAAATAATTGACTGTTATAATACACAGCTGGAACATGAATAATATTAGTGTTAACAAGCAAGTTAAGCCATTAGTAGAGCGCCTTGTAGAAAATCATGAGAAACTAAATTTGGTGATATCCGAATCTGACGGTGGTGCTAAAATCATAGATGCTGGTATCAAGGCTAAAGGTTGCCTCGAAGCAGGCAGGCTTATTACAGAGATTTGTATGGGAGGCTTAGGTTCTGTAAGCTTATCAATGACGAATAGTGCTCCTAATTGGCCATTGTCCATACACGTGCATAGTACTGATCCAGTTTTATCGTGTCTTGGAAGCCAATATGCAGGTTGGTCACTTTCCTTTGTACAAAATGACGATAATTTCTCTGCATTAGGCTCTGGTCCTTGTAGAGCTCTCGCAGGCAAGGAGGAAATATTCAAAGATATCGGATATCAAGACAAATTTTTCTCTACTGTTGTTATACTTGAAGTGGATCAAAAACCACCTCAAGAAATTATAGACAAAATTGTCAATGACTGTGAGATTTCAGAAAAGAATCTTACAGTGATATTAACTCCTACAAGATCACTTTGTGGAACAACACAAGTTGTTGGAAGAGTTCTAGAGGTTGGTCTTCATAAAGTCCATGAATTAGGTTTTCCTATTGATAAAGTTGTAGATGGATTTGGGTCTGCACCTTTACCACCACCAGCTCCTGACTTTCTTATTGGAATGGGTAGAACTAATGATGCTATTTTATATGGCGGACTTGTCCATTTATATGTTGATACACCAAATGATGATGCAGAGGAGCTGGCAAAACGATTACCAAGTTCAACATCTAGTGATTATGGAAAACCATTTGCAGATGTATTTAAGGAATATAAATATGATTTTTATAAAATAGACAAGATGCTATTTAGTCCTGCAAAAGTTATCGTCTCAAGTCTAAAAACTGGTAAATCATATACCTCTGGTGAAATTGATTTATCTTTAATGGACGATTCATTTAATAAATGAGTCAAACTCTTATTCTTACCGAAAAGGAAGGATGGCATTATCACCAACTAAAAAATTCTCTTCTTAAACAAAACATCACTGTTATTTCAGCCTGTTTATCTCAGGTCAGCATTCACATAGAAAACAATGAGTCAATAATATATATTAATGGTAAGAAAATGCCTCATATTGATAATGTTGTTGTAAGGTTTATCCCAGGAGGAACTTTAGAAGAGATTGTTTTTTTTCTTAATATTCTAAAAATTCTTGAAGCCATGGGTATAAAAGTAATTAATACTGCAAATTCTATCGAGGGCACAGTAGATAAACTCTACACATCATATCTCCTAAATAACAACAACATAAAAACTCCGGCAACGTATGTTATGAGAAATTATGAGGAAGCATGCCGCTTCATCAGAGATGATAGTAATAATAGCGCTTGGATTTATAAACCATTATTTGGTTCACAGGGCGACAATATCAAACTCATTAAAAGTTATCATGATCTCGATACATTTGAAAACTTATCGAATATCTATTATTTTCAAAAATATTTAGAGAACTCGATTAGCCATGATTTTCGTGTTCTAGTAATCAGGAAAGATGAGAAAATAAAGTATTTTTATATGACAAGATATGGAAGTACTTTTGTAAATAATTTCTCAAAAGGAGCCAAATGTATCAAGGAAGACATCAATCAAAAGGTTATTGATTTAGCAATCAAATCCTCAAAACTATTAAATATTGATTTCTGTGGAGTGGATATTATTGAGTATAAGAATAACTATTATGTCATTGAAGTGAACAGTATTCCTGCATGGAAGGGTCTTCAAGCTGTAGAGGGTGAATGTATAGCTGATTATATAATCAATTACCTATTCTAAGGATTAATGAATCTAGCAAATAAAAAAATAGAATATAATTCTCAGAAAATAGAATCAGCATATAAAGCAGCATGTATGTATGACATAAACTGCATCAAACCTGGAAACGTTAATAACAAATTGGGACATCATGACACCAATGTAAAAGATTTTATCATTAGCTACGAAACTACATCTCAGATAATAATCTCACCTAATTTAACATTAGGAGAAAGAGTAATCAGATGTGTAGCTAATACTAACAGAATTGTTAAGAAAAATACGAATTTGGGAATTATACTGCTTTGCTCACTGTTTACTCAGTCTCTTTTATTAGGTTCAGGACTTCGATTGAGAGAATCCATTGAAAAGGTAGTGATGCAATCCTCCAAAAAAGACGTATCAGATATATGTAATGCAATTATGATAGCTAAACCAGGGGGTCTCGGTGCACATGATACCCATGATGTAAAATATAAACCGGCTGTAAGTCTTTATGAAATAATGTCTATATCGTCAAATTATGATCAGATTTCTAATCAGTACTCCAATTTTTTTTATGATATTTTGAACTTTATAATTCCAACAATCCATCATTCTATAGACAAAATCAGCGATACTAAATTAGCATTATCTTATAGTTATCTTAAAACCTTAGAAAAGTACCCTGATTCTCATATAACTCGAAAATATGGCCATAAAAGTGCAAAAAAGACTAGCAAAGAGGCCTCTGATTTGATAAAAATATTAGACGGGGATACTCGACATGAGTCATGGGGTAAAAA
>MDTE01096381.1_pt1 | contig 12908 bp, 13 predicted proteins | sample 811231 | NCBI WGS metagenome assembly MDTE01 (sample SAMN05326651, study PRJNA326480) | marine metagenome | isolation source: seawater | place: Indian Ocean: Red Sea | collected 2010
AAAGAAAATTGATTGTGAAGACATAATAATGGGCCCAAAAATATCTCTTGGAGTTATATCCAAAGAATATTTAAATAGTAAAGAAACTATTGATGAAATAACTAACAAAATAACGCGCGATGTTTTTACTTTTGATCAATTGGGCTGTAATGCACCTCATAATATATATGTTGAAAATAATTCAAACTTTTCAATTGATGATTTTGCAATCGAACTGTCTAAAAAATTTAAGAACGAGTCATTAAAGAAAATTAACTCGCATAGACAACCTATTGAAACATATAACATACTATCTGAAAGGGTCTTTTACAGTATATCTGATGATAAGAGAGCGCTGTTTGATGAGACTTATGATTTTAATGTATTTGTAGATTATAATAATTTAAAATTTTCAGCGCCTTTATTTAATAGGTCAATTTATCTTAAGCCAGTAGAGGACATATTAGAAGTTCCAAGCTTATTCCCATCAGGAATTCAAACAATAGGAGTATGTATTGGTGAGAAAAGAAAGAATATATTTTTTGAGAAAGCAATAGAACACGGGGCATTAAGAATTACTAATATTGGAAATATGGGAATCTACGATACCCCTTGGGATGGTATTCTAACCATGGATCGAATGGTAAAGTGGATTTCATTACCAAGATAAAATCTTGTAGTTGATAAGTGAATATGGTAACTACCTTTCTAATTTTATGAAAAAAAAAATTGATTTTAAATTTATAAAAAATGTTTTTTCTAATGCCTTAAACATTGGAGATTATGATCTTAAGTTAGAATCTAAATTTGAGGAAGTTCCTGAATGGGACTCGTTGGGTCATATGAGAATTATACAGGAGCTTGAGGAACAATTAAATATTGAATTTGATATTGATGAAATCATTGATGTCGACACAGTCGAAAAAATTATGGATCTTGCTAAATCAAAATTCAAATAGAACCCTAACTACGAATTATCCATCAATTCTAATAAATGATAAAATATTGCAAAAATTGTTTAAATCCATCTACAAGACCTAATACTTATTTCTCGAAAGAGGGTCTTTGTCCAGTTTGTATTTTTGAGAAGAAAAAATCTGGTCAAAAAATTAATTGGCTAGAAAGAGAAAAAGAAATCTTAAAAATTAAAAAATGGGGTCAGAAAAATACAAAAAATAGTTATGATTGTATTGTTACCATTAGTGGTGGGAAAGATAGTATGAGACAAGCATTTTATGCCAGAGACAATCTTGGCATGAACCCTTTATTAGTTTCTAGCCTCTATCCACCAGAACATATGCATGAAAGAGGTGCTCGTAATATATCTAATTTAATTAATCATGGTTTTGACTGTATATCATTAAGTTTAGATCCTATTAAATGGAAAGAGCTTCTGAGACATGGGCTTTTTAAGTTTGGAAACTTTGCAAGGGCGTGTGAAATGGCTTTATATGCAATACCGATACACATTGCGATTGCACATAAAATACCATTACTCTTTTATGGAGAGAACCCAGTTTTAACTATCGGAGAAAAGCATGGAAGAACAGATGGTAATGCTCTGAAAATTCAGGAGGCGAATACAATAAAAGGGGGCCCAAAAAGTCTCAAATTCTCAGACTTGACTGATAATGATGCCTATTTTTACGAATATCCAAGTTATAAAGAAATAAAGCAGGCAAAATTAAAGATTGTATATTTGGGATACTACATAAAAGATTGGTATGGTTTTAAAAATGCAGATTTAGCAATAAAACAAGGATTAGAAGTTAGATCAGCTAAACCAAATGAAATCGGAGACTTATGGGGCTTCACAGCCTTAGACGATGACTTCACAATGGTTAACCAGTATCTAAAATATCTTAAATTTGGATTTGGCCGTGTAACTGATCAAGTTTGTGAAGCAATTCACCAAGGTATGTTGACAAGAGAAGAAGCTGTAAAACTTGTGAAAAAATATGATGGGAGATGTTCAAAAAAATATATCAAACTTTTTTGCAAATATCTTGAGATTACTGAGCAGGCATTCTGGACAAACGTAGATAAAAATGTTGTAAATAAAAAACTTTTTAAAAAAGTAAAAAATAATTGGGTACCAAAATTTAAAGTACAATAATGTTAGTTATAATTGACAATGGAATGGGTAATTTAATGTCAGTATCAAGTGCGTTATCTAAATTAAAAGTAAATCATAAAATTACTAGTAACGTTAGTGATATAAAAAAATCATCTGCAATTATATTTCCTGGCGTTGGTGCTTTTCCAAAGGCTATGAAAAATCTAAAAAAAAAAAATTTACACCATATTTTAAAAACCAAAATATTAAAAGAGAACACTCCTTATTTAGGCATCTGCCTTGGTATGCAAATATTATTTGAATATTCAGATGAAATAGAAAGAACTAAAGGGTTAAGTATTTTAAAAGGGTCAGTGAAAAAAATAAAATCTATTCATCATCCTGTACCCCATGTAGGTTGGAATACATTTTATCAAAATAAAAAAAATATTATTTTTAGAAACATAAAAAAAAATACATCATTTTATTATGATCATTCATATTATGTTGAATCCAATGCTATGTATAATGTAGCAACTTTAAGGTATTCAAAAGAAATGACAGTTGCAGTTAATAAAAAAAATATTTTCGGATTACAATTTCATCCCGAAAAAAGTCAGCGAAATGGACTGAAGGTACTCAGAAATTTTTGTAATTTAATTGAATAGAGATATGCTTAAAACAAGGGTCATTGCTGTATTAAATATTAATAATGGTATTGTTGTTCAAAGCGTAAACTTCCAAGATTATCTACCTATTGGAAAGCCTAAAATAGCAATAGATTTTCTAGATAGTTGGGGAATTGATGAAATTGTTTTGTTAAATATAGGAAATAATAAAAAGTATAAAAATGTATTCTATAAAAATTTAAATACCTACACAAAAAATTGTCAAACACCTATTGCTGCTGGTGGTGGAGTGAGTAGTTTAAAAGACATTGAAAAAATAATTTCAAATGGTGCAGACAAAGTTGTGATTAATACATCTGCACATAAAAGTCCTTCAATAATAAAAAATGCAGAAAAATTATTTGGTAAGCAAGCTATTGTTGTATCAATTGATGTAAGAAAAAATGATACTCAATATTCAGTTTTTACTCATTCAGGTAAACAAATCATCGATAGGGATTTAAAGAGCATCATAATGCAAGCGCAAGATTATGGTGCAGGAGAGTTATTGATAAATTCTATAGATAATGACGGTAGAAAAAATGGATACGATATTGAGTTAATTGAGTTTGTTAAAAGGTATGCAAGTATCCCAATTATTATTTGTGGAGGGGTTGGTAATGCAAAACACTTTAGCAGTGTTTTAAATTATAATCTATCTGGTTTAGCTGCAGGTAATTTTTTTCATTATACAGAGCATAGTGTCATTACTCTAAAACAACAGTTATCTAGAGTTAAGAGAAATATTAGGATCGATACAATTTCTAATTATAAAAATAAAAAATTTGATAAGTATGGAAGGCAACTTCCTATGAATGATTATGATTTTGAAAATTTAAGATTTAAATTTATAGAGGAAGAAATAATATGAAATATTGTTCACGTTGTCTTTATCCACAAGATCATCCTTTAAATCTAATCATTGATGAACAAGGTATATGTAGTGGCTGCAGAGTTCACGAAGAAAAAGATAATTTAGACTGGTCAAAAAGATTCATCAAATTAAAGAAAATTGTTGCTCCTTATAAAAAAAATAATAGATCAATTTATAATTGTATAGTTCCTGTATCTGGAGCTAGAGATTCATATTTTATAGTTCATGTAGTTAAAAAATTACTAGGAATGAATCCACTATTAGTTACTTACAATAAACTTTACAATACTGAGGTTGGCATCAGAAACTTATCATACTTAAAAACATTATTTGGATGCCCATTGCTTACGCTTACTCCAAATCCCAAAACTGTAAAAAAAATAAATTTAGTAACTATGAAAAAAATGGGATCAATGTATTGGCACTGCATTGCGGGACAAACTGTTTTCCCAGTCCAAACAGCGTATAACTTTAAAGTTCCATTGATCATATGGGGTGCGCACCAAGGAATTGACCAAGTGGGCATGTTCTCTCATACAGATGAAGTAGAAATGACACGTAAGTACAGAAAAGAGCATGATCTTATGGGATTTGAGGCTGAGGATCTAGTTGATAAAAATCAATTAACTTATAAAGACCTTCAAAATTATTTGTACCCACATGATAAACAGATAGAGGCAGTCGGCGTTAGGGGTATATATTTGAATAACTATATTAGATGGGACTCAAAAGCTCAGCACGAGCTAATGATTAAACTATATGCGTATGAAACTGAAGTTCAACAAAGGACATTTGATACGTATAATGATGTTGATTGCTATCACTATTCAGGCGTACATGATTATATAAAATTAATGAAATGTGGATATGGAAAAGTAACTGATCATGTTTCAAGAGAGATACGACTGAAAAGACTCACTAGAAGTCAAGGTATAGCTTTGATAACAAAATATTTTAATTATAAATGTAAAGATAAGTCATTATTTTGTAGGTTTATGAATATCACTGAAAAAGAATTTGATCAGATATTAAATAAACACATATCAAAAAAATTTTGGCACAAGAAAGATAATGTATGGAAAATAAAAAATTTTGTAGGTAATTATAATACTGGAGAGATATATACTAACAATGCTTTGAGAGTTAGTGGGAATTGTAAATTTATAAAAGACTCGTCAAGAGGAAAGAATAGATATAAGAAAAATTATATTACTTATGGAAGAGGCTGGATTGACTAGAAAATTGAATAAACTTTTAATTAAGTTTTACAGATGTTATGATACATTATCTTACAAAAATCATATATTGATAATTAGTTTACATTTAGTAGTAGCAATTAGAATTGTTTATTTTAAATAATTATATGTTCAAAAATAAAACTATCTTAATAACAGGCGGTACAGGTTCACTGGGCCAATCTTTCGTACCCTTGACTCTTGAAAAATATAATCCAAAAAAAATAATTATATTTTCTCGAGATGAAATGAAGCAGTGGGATATGGCCAAGAAATATAAGGATGATGATAGAGTAAGATTTTTTATTGGAGATGTTAGAGACAAAGACCGTCTATATCGAGGACTAAGAGGAGTAGATTTTGTAGTACATGCTGCAGCTACAAAAATTGTACCAATTGCAGAATACGATCCTTTTGAATGTATTAAAACTAACATTATTGGAGCAATGAATGTAATAGATGCTTGCATTGATTGTGGCGTTGAAAAGGTTGTAGCCCTATCAACTGATAAAGCGTCAGGACCATCAAGTTTATATGGTGCAAGTAAACTAGTTAGTGACAAAGTATTCATATCAGCCAATTCTTATACTGGAGGACACAGAACGAAGTTTAGTGTGGTAAGATACGGAAACGTCATGGGATCAAGGGGATCAATTATTCCTTACTTATTAAGTTTGAAGGAACGTAATATATTTCCAATAACTGATAAAAAGATGACAAGATTTATGATTACCTTAGAACAAGGGGTGAGCTTAATATGGAAAACATTTGAAGAAATGGAAGGTGGAGAAACCTTTGTTAAAAAGATCCCATCAATTAACATTCTTGATATTGCAAAGGCTGTTTCAGAAAATGCAAAAATTGAAATTATTGGCATAAGACCAGGAGAGAAACTTCATGAACAAATGATTGCAGCAGAGGATAGTCCATTTACATATGAATATGAAGATTACTTTAAGATTTTTTCATCTCTTCAAGAAATTACTGATAATGTAATTAAAAATGGAACATCTGTGAAAGATGGATTCATCTACAATTCTAAAGAAAATAAAAAATGGATGACGTCTGAAGAATTAAGTGAATGGATTAAATTAAATATTAGTAGAATTGGAAATATTTAAATATGATTATTCCATATGCTAGGCAAGATATTACAGCAAATGATATTAAAGAAGTAATAAAAACACTTAAATCTGACTTTATAACACAAGGGCCAAAAGTAGAAAAATTTGAGAATAAAGTTGCAGAATATGTAGGTGTAAAGTATGCAACTGCTACAAACTCAGCAACTTCTGCCTTACATGTCTCATGCTTAGCACTTAATCTAAAAAAAAATGATATAGTATGGACATCTGCAGTGTCTTTTGTGGCATCAGCCAATTGCGCTCTATATTGTGGTGCGACTGTAGAGTTAATCGATATAGATATAAATAATTATAATTTATCTATAGACCACTTGAAAAAAAAATTAGCTAAAGCAAAAAAAGAAAATAAGCTTCCAAAAATCTTAATTGCGGTTCACCTTGCAGGGCAGTCTTGCAATATGAAAGAAATATCTAAACTTTCAAAAAAGTATAATTTTAAAGTTATAGAAGACGCATCACACGCTATAGGTGGAAAATATAAAAATAGTTTTATTGGGTCCTGTAAATATAGCGATATTACAATTTTTAGCTTTCATCCTGTCAAAATCATTACTACAGGAGAAGGGGGCATGGCTCTAACGGGTAATAAACAGATACATAAAAAGATTCAAATGTTAATAAGTCACGGTATTACAAAAAATAAAAAAAATTTTAAAAACAAACTAGAAGGTGATTGGTACTACGAACAAATTGACTTAGGGTTCAACTATAGAATGAATGATATTCAAGCTTCACTTGGTATAAGTCAACTAAGTAGAATTAATAAAAATATCAAAAGGCGGCATGAAATTGCTGATATATATTTTAGGGAGCTTAAAAATTTGCCAATCATCTTGCCACAACAAGATAGTGATGCATACTCATCATTTCATTTATTTATTATTAGAGTGCAAATAAAAAATGTTCATCAATCTCATAAACAGATTTTTAAGTCTTTAAGAAAAAAGGGAATTAATGTAAATCTTCATTACATTCCAATATACCTACATCCTTATCACAAAAAAAGGTATAATAAGAAAGAATTCTCAAATGCTAATAATTACTATAACTCAGCTATATCAATACCGATGTATCCGTCGATAAAAAATAGAGAAATTAAACAAGTTATTAGTTGTCTTAAAAAAGCAATAATATGAATATAGCAATAATTCCTGCTAGAATTGGAAGTAAAAGAATTTTAAAAAAAAATATAAAGATATTCAATGGTTCGCCCATGATATCTTTTGTTATTAAAGAGAGTTTAAAATCAGGTCTATTTGATAAGATTATTGTTAGTACTGATTCTGATGAGATTAAAAAAATCTCAGAGCAGTATGGGGCTATTTGCCCTTTTACTAGGCCAAAAAATATCTCTGATGATTTTACTCCAACTGTACCAGTAATCGAACATGCAATTAGATTTTGTGAAAAAAATTTCGATTGGAATATTGATAATGTGTGCTGTATTTATCCATGTGCTCCTTTTTTGTTAAAATCAGATTTAGAAATTGGTTTAAAATTACTGAATAGCTCAGCAAAAGACTATGTATTTCCTATAGCTGAATTTAATTCTTCAATATACAGATCATTAAAAATAAAAGAAAAAAATAATTTAGTTCCAGTCTTTCCAGAAAATATTTTGGAGAGGACACAAAATTTGGATAAATCATACTATGATGTAGGCCAATTTTATTGGGGTAGAAAGTCTTCATGGTTAAAAAATGACAAGATTCATAGTTCATCTGAAGGAATTATTATTCCATCCTGGAGAGCTGTAGACATTGATACGCCTGACGACTGGAAGAGAGCTGAACTATTATTTAATTTATTAGAAAAGGAATAGTTTAACCACTGTAAACTTTATGTCTCGAGAGAAAAAATTATCTGTTTTAGTAATTGGTTGTGGAAACATAGCGGGTTATTTTGAAAACACAAAGCTTAAATATCCTCTTACTCACGCTGGAGCTTATAAAAAGAATGAAAAAAATTTTAAACTCTCCGCATGCTTAGACATAGTTAAAAAAAAATCAATAAAATTTAAAAAAAAATGGAATTTTGAAAATGCATATTCTTCCTTTGAAACTTTACGAAAAGATTTTAAAAGATTTGACGTTATTAGTGTATGTGTGCCATCAAATGATCATTATGACCTTCTAGACGTAATTTTAGAATTTAAGCCATTAATAGTATTTTGTGAAAAACCGCTGACAATGAACCTAAATGATTCACAAAAAATAATACAAAAATATAAAAGTAATAAAATTCCATTAGCGGTAAACTATACGAGAAGATGGTGCAAAGACATTATCAGATTGAAAACTGACCTTTCAAAAAAAAAGAATGGGAAAATAATCTCAATTACAGGTCAATATAACAAGGGATTATTTAATAATGGAAGTCACATGATTGATTTATTTAGCTATTTATTTGGCAAGTTGAGTGTTAGATGGTCTGGAAAACATCAATATGATTATTGGAAAGATGATCCAAGTATATCCTTTATTTTAGAAACGAAAGATAACTTAAATATAATGGTAAACGCTTTAGATTATTCATATTACCCTTTATTTGAAATACAGATATATACGGAAAAAAGTATCATAGAAATGATAGATTTCGGCCACCAATGGATTATAAGGAAAATGAATAAACGTCATATAAGCGATAAAAATAAACTTAAAAAAATTGAAGGTAATGTTAATCAGTCCATGGATAATAGTATAAAAAACATTGTTAAATATTTGAAAAAAGAAACTTCTCTTCGTTGTAGTGGTGATGATGCATTAAATACACAAAGAATATGTCACAAAATATTTGAATTTTAAATATATTATTATTAATAAATCATCTAAAACCTATCTATCTATGAGTAAAAAATTAGCATTATTTGGCGGTGAGCCCGTTATAAAAAAAAATTTCAGTCCATTTAATACTATTGATGACATTGAAGTTGAAGCAGTTTCTAAGGTAGTCAAATCAGGAATTTTATCTGGCTTTATAGGGGCAGCTGGAGATGCATTCTTAGGAGGTCCTGAAGTTCAAAAGTTTGAAAAAAAAGTCAAATCCTACTTTGGTGTTAAGCATGCAATCTCTGTAAATTCATGGACATCTGGGTTGATAGCCGCAGTCGGATCGATCGGACTTGAGCCGGGTGACGAAGTAATTACGACGCCATGGACAATGTCCGCAACTGCTATGTCTATTTTACATTGGAATGCCATACCAGTATTTGCGGATATAGACAAAGAAACTTATAATATCAGTCCAAGTGAAGTAAGGAAAAAAATTACAAAAAAAACAAAAGCAATTTTGTCAGTTGATATATTTGGCCAATCAGCCGACACAGATACTTTGATGAAGATTGCTAAAGAATACGATTTAAAAGTGATTTCTGACTCCGCTCAGGCGCCTGGAACACACTATAAAAATAGTTATACTAGTACAAATGTAGACATAGGAGGTTTTAGCTTTAATTATCATAAACATATCCATTGTGGTGAAGGTGGCGTATTAATAACAAATGACGACAAATTAGCAAATAAAATGCGTTTAATTCGTAATCATGCTGAGTCAGTTATTGATGAAGACACTGATAATGAAAACCTAGTTAATATGATTGGTCATAATTTTAGGTTGGGTGAAATTGAAGCAGTCATCGCCTCAGCACAATTAGATAAATTAAAAGAAAATGTTTTATCAAGACAGAGAGCAGCAGACCAATTGACTAAAGCAATTAGAGATTTGCCAGGAATAAAAACACCATTTGTTAGTAAAGACTCTACTCATGCATACTATGTATACGCCTTTCAAATCGATAAAGGAGTTATTGGAGTGTCAAAAGATAAAATCTTTAATGCTCTAAAATTTGAAGGTGTTCCAGCATTAATGAGTAAGTATCAAAACATTCATTTACTTCCAATTTTTCAAAAAAAAATTGCTTATGGCAGCAAGAATTTCCCTTGGAGTATCAGTCAAAATTATAAAAAAATAACTTATACAAAAGGGATATGTCCAATTGCTGAAGAAATGCAAGATGAAAAAATGCTAGGTATAAGTTTATGCATGCATGAATTTAGCGAAAATGAAATAGATTTAATTAGTATGGCTTTCAGAAAAGTATGGGACAACTTAGATCTTTTAAAGCAATAAATGACAAAATTTGAAATAAACTCATATGAAAAGATATCATTTATTTGTAATGATGCTGGGGCTGCAAATATTATAATTTCTTGGATTAAAAAAAAAAAAAAATAATTTCTCATTTTTTTTTAATGGTCCAGCTAAAGAAATAGCTAAAATTAAAATTCCTGCAATTAGACAGGATAAATCACTTATTAAATGTATTAAAAATTCCGAAATTATTATTACTGGTTCTGGTTGGATGTCAGATCTTGAGTATCAGGCAATTAAGTTATCCAAATCTCTAAACAAAAAAACAATCTCTGTAGTAGATCACTGGACTAATTATAAAGATAGATTCATAAGAAACAATGAACTGGTTCTACCCAATGAAATATGGGTCACAGATAAATACGCTTATAAGTATGCTTCACAGATATTTTCAAACACTAAGATTCGATTGAAAAAAAATACATACTTAAAAGAATTAGTTAACAAAGTAAAACTAAAAGAAAAAAAATTTAAAAAAAATAGATCTGAAGTAAACTATCTCTATGTAGCAGAGCCAATGCGATCAAATTGGGGCAAAAAAAATCAAGGTGAGTTCCAGGCGCTTGATTATTTTTGTAAATATTTAACTTTATTAAAAAACTATGATGAAGTTGTTATTAATCTAAGATTACATCCTTCAGAAAGTAGAAAAAAGTATAATAAATGGATCCAAAATAAAACAAATAAAGGATATAAAATTAAAATTGATTTTAATCAAAACATTGAAAATTCTATTGCTAAATCAGATTATATAGTTGGTTGTCAAACCTATCCAATGATAATTGCGTTATTAGCAGGAAAAAAAGTTTTAAGTTCGTTGCCTCCATGGGCACCACGATGTAAAATACCTTATAAAAAATTGATACATATAACTGACAAAATTAATAATTTTAATTAAAACACATATTAAAGAATTCAATTATAATTATAAAAAATGAAAGATACTATAAATTCAAGAATTCTCTTCCTTGAAGAGCCATACAATTTAAAATTTAAAACATTTAAACTAGATATTAAAAACTTAGAGAGACAAAAGGTTCTCTGTAAAACTGTATATACCGCAATTTCGCCTGGATCGGAAACAGCTCATTATCAAGGTTTAAAGGCCCTGATTGGTAAGAATAAATACCCAAGAACATTAGGTTACTGCAATCTTGCTAAGGTTATGAAAGTCGGATCCTCTGTTAAAGGTTATAAAAAAAATGACTATATTTTGACATTTGAAATTCATAGAAGTCACTTTTTAATTCATGAGGATGAAATAATTGCAAAAGTCCCAAAAAATATTGACCACAAAGAAGCAGTATGTGCTTATCTTTTTCACTTAGGTTATAACTCACTTCATAAGACAAAAATAAAATATGGAAGTAGAGTGGTTGTATTAGGCTTAGGAGCTCTTGGTATTGGAGCAATTAATGTTTTCAAAAATGCTGGTGCAGAGGTTTATGCTATAACCGAAAATACATTTACAAAAAAAATTGCAAATAAAATTGGTGTTGAAGGCTGTTATAAAAGGAGTCAGGTTAAAAATTTAACAAAAAAATTAGGATCAAATTTAGTGGATGTTATAATTGTAACTACATCAAGCTGGAAAGATTGGCAATTAGCTTTAAACTTGTGTGGATTAAATTCTATCATAGGTGTTCTTGGATTCCCTGGTAGAAATCAAAAGTTACCTGAAATTAACCCATTACAAAGTAAAAATTTCTATATCAAGCAGCTGTCTATAGTTTCTCTAGGCCTATCACCAATAAAAAACGATGATAGAAATTTCTTAAGATTTAATGAAAAAACTAATATTGAATTTATATTAAAAGAGATTGCAGCAAAAAGAATAGTTACAAAAAATATCATTACAGGAATATTACCTGCAAGTCAGATTGAGAAAGCATATAAAAATATTATTTCTCATAATTCAGATGCAATAACGTATGTACTTAAATGGTAAAGATTAGGACATCTGTTATCGGGTGTGGAAGAATGGGAGCATTTACGTCATCTGAAGTAAAAAAATATGCTCCTAAATGCTGGTTTCCACTCAGCCATTTAGAAGCAATTAAAGAAAATAAAGATACCATAGTAGAAGCTGTTTGTGATAAATCTCAAGAAGTTATTTTGAAAGTAAAAAAAAAATACAAGATAAAAAACTGTTATAGGAATTATAAAGAATTAATTAATAAGCACAAAAATGAAATAATTTGTATCGCTACAAGAACTAATGAAAAATTAAATATATTTAAATTTGCAAAAGAAAAAGGTGTTAAATACTTTCATATAGAAAAACCGCTATGTAATTCTACTAATGATCTTAAAAATTTTAAGAAATTCAGCAAATCTGGAATAAAAATAACTTACGGTGCAATTAGAAGATATATGAAGCCGTATATTGATGCAAAAAAATTAATTAATAGCAAAAAACTTGGAAATTTAAGACATATTGATATAAATTTTGGCCCAGGACAATTATATTGGGCTCATCCACATAGCGTAGATCTTTTGCTGTTTTTTACTAATGATAAAATGCCAAAAAGTTTACAAGCATTTTTTAAAAATGTAGAGATAATAAAAAGTAAAAGTAGTTTAATTGTAAAAAATGATCCTTATCTAGAGTCAGCTTTTTTTATTTTTAAAAATAATATTACAGGCAATATCAATAATTATGGAAACTGTGACGTAGAAATACATTGTGAAAATGGTACAATTCTAGTTGAAGGTGATGGAGCAAGGCTGATAATCAAAAAGAAAATTCAAAATCATCCTTATAATTATAAAACAAAAACTATTCAATATAACGATTATAGT
>MDTE01158352.1_pt1 | contig 12907 bp, 13 predicted proteins | sample 811231 | NCBI WGS metagenome assembly MDTE01 (sample SAMN05326651, study PRJNA326480) | marine metagenome | isolation source: seawater | place: Indian Ocean: Red Sea | collected 2010
CATCCGATCACATAAAACATGCCTTTGGGGCAGATTCAATCGTTAATTCAGCCCAATTATCAAATTAACATTTATTGGAACTCGATTTGTATTTTAAATGCTTGAGAGCAACTCGGTTGGTAGTAATTCTTTTTGCTGTGTCTACCGCAAACGAGAAGTGACAAACCGGCCGGAAGAAATCTTTTTGGCCGGAGGTTGCCTGTGGGGCGTGCAGGAGTTCGTCCGTCACCTGCCTGGAGTCATCTCCACGGAAGCCGGAAGAGCGAATGGCACGAGCAATACGACGCACGGAGAATACGACGGCTATGCGGAATGCGTTCGCACCTTGTTTGACCCTGAGGTTGTTTCCATTAACCAATTGATGGAATACTTCTTTGAAATTATTGATCCATACAGTCTCAACAAGCAAGGTCCCGACGAGGGAGAAAAGTATCGAACGGGGGTCTACAGCAAGAATCAATCTCACTTGTCATCGGCAAGCCAGTTTATTGAACAAAGGAAGGATTCGACTCGCATAGCCGTTGAAGTAGCGCCATTGACCAACTATGTGAGAAGCGATGAAGAACATCAGGATCGATTGACTCGTCATCCAGAAGACAACTGTCACCTCGCTCCCGAACTTCTTCACAAGTACAAAAAGATTTTAAAATAGTCTTCTTGGTGGGAATATTCAGTTGCCTAATTCCCGAACTTGAAAAGGGTGGGGGGATGAATTCTACGGACAAGGAAGTTATGTCTATCTTCAAGGAAACGAAAGCCCTTCTGGATGGTCATTTTATTTTGCGCTCGGGCTTAAGAAGTGGGCATTTTTTCCAGTGCGCCCAAGTCTGTCAGCACATGGACAAGGTGACTCGACTCGCTGAGTTACTAATTGCCAAGAACGAAGATCTTAAACCCACCACCATCGTGTCGCCAGCAATGGGCGGTTTGGTCATCGGGCAGGAGATCGCCCGGCAACTAAACTGTCGTTTCTTGTTTTTGGAAAAGGAAAATGACAGGTTGGTAATGAGAAGAAATTTTAATTTAACTGCGGAAGACAGGGTACTGGTTGTTGAGGACGTAGTTACCCGAGGAGGGCGAGTCCGTGAGGCACTCGACATTATCAATGAAACTCCCTCCGTACTTTGCGGGGTGGCCTGCCTGGTGGATCGCAGTGCCACGACCCCTAACTTCAATACGCCTTTCCGACCCCTTCTGAAAATGAATTTTCCAACCTATTCTCCGGACAACCTTCCGGACGAACTAAAGGCAATTGCTGCCGTAAAACCAGGGAGTTAATAAAATTTCCAGTTCTGCAGGTTATGGAATCCGATAGGCCAGGTATTGATATTTCGAACGATACCAAATGTAAAACCGATTGATTCCCCTTTTCAAACGGTTCTCCGCTTCCGCAACGCTATTGATCGGATAGCCATTGATTTCAACAAGGACGACGCCTTCCTTGAAGGTTTGCGCCTCCCCAGTTGACTTGGTTACCACAATTCCGCGAACCGAAGAAGGGACTTTGAATGCTTCCCGACTGGAAGCATTCAAAGGTTCAAGGGACACACCCGGAATGGGAGATAAAGCCGAGTCCTCACGCAAGTCCAAGGTAACGTAAAAATCCATCTTTCGACCCCCTCTCAAAATTTTGACGAGCATCCTTGTTCCAGGGGGAGTTTGTGATATGGCAACCCTCAACTGGTTAACGGAAGTGACGGGCTTTCCACCGGCACTAACTATGACGTCACGAGGTTTCAGTCCGGCCTGATCAGCCGGGCTGTCCACCTCGACCCGATCGACAATGGCACCCTGAACGGATGGATCGGGGTCATCGTCCAAAATTACCCCGAGAAAACCTCTTTTCAAGCCTCCTCCCTTGACTAAGTCGTTCAAGACGTTTTTTACCATATTGACCGGAATGGCCAAGCCAATGCCTATGCTTGAGCCAGTTTGCGATATAATCGCCGTATTAATTCCGATCAAACGACCTTTTGCGTCTAGCAATGCCCCGCCTGAATTTCCCCGGTTGATGGAAGCATCCGTTTGAATGAAATTTTCGTAAGCGCCTTCCTCCAAAACTCCCAGCTCAGATCGTCTCGTGGCAGAAATTATTCCCATCGTAACCGTCTTCCCGATTCCCAAGGGATTTCCCACCGCAAACACCACGTCACCGACCTCAAGAAAATCACTATTTGCAAGAGTGACATGGGGCAAAGATTCGGGGGCTTCAATTTTCAGAACCGCTACGTCTGTCGACCTGTCGAACCCTATGATCTTGGCCCCGTATTCTTTCTTGTTTGAAAGCTGGACAGTCACTTCCTCGACAAGAGTCCCTGTACGGGGATCGGTGATAACGTGGGCGTTCGTTATGACATGCCCTTGGGGCGTGACAATTACACCCGACCCAATACCTGCAGGCACTCTTTCTTCCTCAAAGCGGGGTTGTTTGCCACGGGGCAAACCATAATAACGCCTGAGGAAATCTTCCAGAGGATCGACCACTCCCTTCCGGACCAATTGCTTTGTCGTTACGGCAACTACTGCCGGTGTCGCTTGTTTTAGGATTCCGGAGTAACTGACGACCGGGTTTGCCTGCGTGCGGTCAAGCTTGGAGTCATCATACCGAGGGCTGAATCCAGTAACCCCGGCTTCCCCGACAAGCAAGACGGGACACGAGATCACGGCAAATGCAAATGCGCCAAAGTAAATTTTGAACCGGTTCATTATAAAAGTAGCGTAGCCACTGCGATCCATTGTCTAGAAGCATGCATGGCGTATCCGGTAAAGCGTTAAAAGCCTTTCACTTGGAATAAGCTGGAGATACTGCTGTCCGTATGGGTTCGACGAATAGCCTCACCCAGCAAGGGAGCAACGCTCAACCGGCGGACAGGCAGGTCTTCCTCTTCCATATCCACGGTATTTGTCGTGACAAGCTCATCAAGAAAGCCCTGCTTAAGCCTATCCCGGCCCGTATCATTCAGAACGCAATGACTGACAAGGGCACTGACCGCCTTGGCCCCTCGCTCCTTCAATAAATTTGCCGCTGCAGTAAGTGTACCTGCTGTCTCCGTCATGTCATCCACCAGCAGGATTTCCCTGCCCTCCACTTCGCCAACCAAGTTCATCGCCTCGACCGTTGACGCTCCGGTTCTTCTCTTGGCCACAAACCCAAGCGGACACCCAAGTGCTTCCGAGTAGGCATTGGCCATTTTCATTCCTCCTACGTCAGGGGAAAAGATCGTGAGATTTTGGGAGTCCTTCTCCTTTAAATCCTCAAAGAAAACCGGAGACGCGTACAGGTGATCAACTGGAATATCGAAAAAACCTTGAATCTGTTGGGCATGCAAATCCATGGTCAATACGCGGTTGGCACCAGCAGCAACCAATAGATTGGCCACGAGCTTCGAGGTTATCGGGACGCGAGGCTGATCCTTTCTATCCTGCCTGGCATAACCGAAAAAAGGCAAGACTGCAGTTACCCGATCAGCAGAAGCACGTTTGGCCGCATCAATCATGATAAGCAATTCCATCATGTGATGATTGGCTGGACACGAGGTCGATTGGACAAGGAATACATCCGCTCCTCTGATGTTTTCGTTGAACCTGACGAAACTTTCGCTGTCGGGGAAAGAGGTGACCAAGGCGTCCCCGAGAGGGATGTCCAGGTACTCACAAATTTCCCGCGCAAGCGGTTGATTCGAATTGCCACTAAAGATCTTTAGGCTCGTTCCGTTTTTCATGAGTATCACCTACTTGGAACTGGGTTCCTCCGCAAACCTATTGAACAATTCTGGTAGTTTTCTTTGTAAAACGGAAATTCTTTGAGACAACTGGAAGGGAAGGGCAGGGTTTCCCTTTAGAAAGGCACCGGGCTCGACATCCTTGGTAATTCCTGCCTGGCCGGCAATCTTCGCTCCCTTCCCAACCTTTATGTGACCCGCAAAGCCTGCCTGTCCACCAACGACAACAAAATCATCGAATTGAACGCTCCCACTAATGCCAACCTGCGCGACAATCAAACAACCTCTGCCAATTTTGACATTATGACCGATCTGTACCAAGTTATCTATTTTCGTACCCGCCCCAATTCGCGTCTCGTCAAAACGGGCCCGATCAATGCAAGTATTGGCCCCAATTTCAACATCCTCTTCAATAACTACCTTGCCAAGATGCGGAACTTTTTCATGGGTTTCACCCACTTGCTCAAAACCATAGCCCTCCGACCCTATGACTACGCCTGCATTGAGAACCACCCTGTCATTGATCTCGCATCTCGATAGAATCTTAACACCAGGGTGGAGTTTGCAGGATTCTCCAATTTTCGCATGGTCTCCCAAGTGACAATGAGATCCAATCGTTGAATTGACGCCAATGGTGACGGCACTCCCGACATAGGAAAATGGCCCGACAGCAACCCCCTTGGCTATGTTCGCGTCAGGGTGAACGAAGGCGGTTTCGTGAACTACCGGTGGAGGTGGAGGGAAAACCCGATTTTCCAGAAAGCGACAAAGCGCGGCCAATCCTCGAGATGGTTCCTCCATGCGCAAGTAAAGTTGGTCCGGATTGGGTTGCCCCGAATGGTCTTTAGGTAAAAGAACTACGGATGCCTTTGTCGATTCAACTTGGGATTTGTATTTCGAGTTCCCAAGGAAAGAAAGGTCACCGGTTCTCGCGGACTCCAATGATGCAATACCCCCTATTTCCTGAAGCGAGGTTTCGCCTTCGGTTTCTGCCTCGGGTATTAGGTGGGAAATTTCGTCAAGGGTTAGCCTTAAGTTCATTCTCTTCCCGAGTTAGCCAAACCCGTTACAGATTCAATTCTTCTTTGCTCCCAAAGCGTTCAGGGTAACGATTACGTCTTCCGTAATGTCAAACTTATCACCCGCGTAAAACACCCCCAACTGGGTTTCGGAAGAGTTCAAAACCATATCGAACCCTTTTGCACCTGCAACTTTTTGAACAGCGGCGCGAATGTCCGCCAAATGTTCGACCAGTAAGTTTCGCTGCCTTTGAGCAATGGTTGCCTTGGCCCGCTTATCGTAAGCAATCATGTCATCCTGCTTCTCCTTGGCTTCCTTCACCTTCTCTTGGTATTGGAGTTTGAGCGAAGAACTTTCAATGTTTGGATTCTTAAGCTTTGCTTCCATGTCCTTAAGGGTCGCCACAATCTTTCCGAGCTCGGCTCGGTAAATCTCCAGTTCCTCCATGGCAATCTTCTTGGATTTATCCAATCGCTCCCGGGCATCCTTTACCTTCTTGTAGCCATCAAACACCTTTTGGACGTCAACGACTGCAACTTTCTGGGAATAGGAAAGGGTGTTCAAGCCAAGGAAGGCAAAAGCGATGAGTAGGTGACTGTAATTAAGCATTGTGGATGATGTTGAGATTAGAGAAGACAATTAAAATCGAGTTCCTCCGGAAAAGTGAAATTGAGGAGAACCGCCCGTATCGGAGGGGTCGCTGATAGGAAATCCCAAATCGAGACGCAAGGGCATGCCCATGACCATTACGCGCAACCCCAATCCCCAGTTGTCATGCCAACCTTGGAGTCCATCTCCAGGGAAAAATTTGAAGTCTCCACTCCGTAAAAAACCTCCGTCGTAGAAAAAAGCGAAGCGCAAGGGATCCGCAACCCTGAAAGTGTACTCCGCACTCAGATAACTGTAGGAGTTACCACCTTCTGGCTCGCTCGCTGTCTGGGGCCCAGCTTCACGATAATCCCATCCTCTCAAATTATATGGGCCTCCGAGAAAAAACTTTTCGAAGAACGGAACGTCAGCATCTTCGCCATCAAAACGGCCAAGAGTGCCCGTGCGACCACTCACGGTAACCACCTGATCCATGGCGTCGAAAGTCTTGAAGAAACGGGCTCCTTGCAACTCAACCCTTCCATAGTCAGCATCACCACCAAAAGGTCCGCCTGCAAATTCCTTGCGCAAAGTAACGATGCTGCCTTCGGAAGGAAACAATATGCTATCCCGCGTATCCCGCGTGAGACTGAAGCCCAACTTGGAAATGGATAGATCTTCGTCCTTAATGAACGACGGAGCGGAAGAACTGATGTCATCAATCACAACATCTTCAAGTCGATAGAACAACCGGCCTTCCACCAATTCGAACAAACGCTTCCTGAAATACAGTTCGAAACCTGCCCGCAACTCATCGTAGTAAGAGCTGTAGTAATCGGATTTTTCACGGAACAATTCAAAGCCTGCAGCTACCCTGCGGTTGAGAAACCAAGGCTCTTCCAAGGCTAACCTCGCTTCGTTACTTCGAGAGCCAAGCTTTAGCCGAAGGCGAAATTTCTGGCCATCGCCCTGAAGCCTATGGGGTGCCCGCCAGCGCATGATGTCGAAATTACCTTGGCGAAATTCTGCAAACATCATTGCTTTTTCCAGCGTGCTGAACCCAACCCCGAACGAAACGTGCCCCGTCCGCCCTTCTTCCACGTTCACCACAAGATTTCTCCTGCTGTTTTGAAGTTCGGGATCCTGTGAGGTAATCGGTTCGTCGTCCAAGCTGACTTTCTCAAAGAAACGCGTGTTTCTCAAGCGGGTCTCACTCGTTTCCATTCGGATAAGATCAAAGGTTTCGCCAGGCGCCAGAGCAAGTTCTCGAATTATAGCAATTGTTTTTGTCTTATCATTACCACGGACTTGTATCGTATTGACCGTAAACTTGTTGTTTTCGGTGATTTCGAAACGCAGATCAATCTGCCCCGTCTCCAAATTTGGTTTTCTGATGGAGCGCACACGGGCATCCAAGTATCCTCTCTCCCCATGCATCTTGCGAATGCGATCCCTTTCATCATTCAGGAGGGTAGGGGAATAAGGATCCCCGCGTTTAATCTCGGTGTCGGCCAACAACTCCTCGGTCGTGATCACGGCGTTACCAACCAAAAAGGTTTCCCCGAAATAAGATCTTTCTCCTTCAATTACCTTGATTGTAAGGTTTAACCCGCTTTGACCCTCAGGAGAAATAGCAACCCCGTTTTGTTCGATTTTGACGTCAAGAAAACCTTCGTCACGGTAAGCGGCTCGCAACTTGTTCAAGTCTTCCTCCAAAACGGAAGGTCTGTATCGAGAACGCTTGGACCAAAATCTCCAAAAACGCCAAGGTGCAGTTTCCATCTTCTTGATGAGCTTCTTGCCGGATATGTTCTCGTTCCCTTCAAAAGATATCTTTCGAATCTTCCTTTTTTCATTTTCAACGATTCGAAATTCTATCGTAACGTTCTTCTGGTCTGGCTCCGGTTTGACATCGGTTTCTACGCGTGAGTTCCAAAAGCCCTTTTCCAAATAGAGCTTCTCCAGTTCAAGTTGATCGGCTTTGATCTCCGCCTCGTCAAACAATTCCCCAACGCTGCTTTGGATTGCCTTCTCGAGCTTTTTATTCGAAAGCTCGTCGTTACCCGAAAAAACAATATTACCTATTCTTGGTTTGGTACGAACCTTGAAAACCAGGGCAACTTTATCCTCGCTCGAATTTTCGGGATCAATGAAAACCTTTACGTCATCTATTGCCCCGGTAGCCATAAGGTTACGTATGGACTTGTCTATTGCGGAGCCAACGTAAGGGATTCCCGTCTCGATTTGCAGGTTCTGCATGATGAAGGATTTGCCCAAGGTATTGGGTCCTTCCAATTCAATCTTTATTGCAGATATTGTCTTTCCATCAGGCTCGCCAACTTGCGCCCAAAGAAAAGCCAATCCGGGCAGAAGGATCAACAATGGACATAGTGAACGAAAAAATTTCATTTATCAATTTAGTCTAGGATCGCCTTCAATACTGTCAAACCTCGTGAACTTGCGGCGAAAGGCAAGATTGATCCTTCCGGTAGGGCCATTTCTTTGTTTCGCCAGAAGCAACTGGATTGGTTCGAAGTCCTCTTCCGCAGGCTGGTCCGACTGTTGCCCTTGATCCATTTCCCTAATGTCTTCCCCTTTGCGATGCTTGCCCAACAACATCACGATATCGGCATCTTGTTCAATCGAACCTGATTCCCTGAGGTCTGACAGTCGGGGATCTCTTTTTTCCTTTTCAGAATCTCGATTGAGCTGACTAAGAACGATGACCGGCACGTCCAATTCCTTGGCCATTGCCTTCAGTCCGCGGGAGATGTCTGAAATTTGATTCTCTCTGGATGGAGAACGCGCGTCCCCGGAAATCAATTGAAGATAGTCCACCACAACCAAGCTCAGCGGATTTCTTGTCTTTACCCGCCTCGCTTTTGCCCGAATTTGGTTTATGGTCAGACCGCTCGTGTCATCCACCCAAATCGGAGCCTCTTGAAACCTTTTGCTCACCTCGTTGAGTTCTTCCGCATAGTTCTTGGCTATAAAACCTTTGCGCAAATCATTCATGTTTACCCTTGCTCTTCCGCAAATCATTCTCATGGCGAGTGAGGCGGAACTCATCTCCAAGCTAAAGACAAGAATATTCTTGGGGTCGTCACTGTATTTCGGAGAAAACGCGATATTCTCCACAATATTCATGGCCAAACTGGTCTTTCCAACCGAAGGCCTAGCTGCAATGACAATCATTTCCGCAGGCTTAAGGCCATTTGTCAAATTATCCAAATCCTTGTATCCGGTAAGCAAGCCATCGGAATCTTCCTTCGAAAGCATTCTCTTGATCTGAGCCATTGCATCCCGAATGGGCTCCTTAAACGGGATGGATGTCCTTATGCTATGTTCGTCGCTCAACGAACATACCCTCTGTTCCATATTCGACAGAAAATCATCAACGTTTCCCTGCAAGTCGTTGGCTCCGTCAATAATATCGAAAGCCACGAAGATGCATCTTCGGAGGAGGGCTTTCTGCTTAACTATATCCAACCAAAAGTTCGCATGACCAGTGGTATCAATTCTCGAAGTCAGATCAATCAGCCCGGCCTGTCCACCAACTTGATCAAGCTGTCCTCGATTGGATAGCTTTTCGGCAAGCAAAATTTCATCCGGTTCCTTGTTCTCCCTGTGAAGGTCAAGCAATGCCTCGAAAATCAGTTGGTGTTTAAAATGATAAAAGTGATCGGACCCGATCGATTGCTCCAAGCATCGACCAAGGACTTCGCCCGAGGCATCCATGATGCACGCAGCGAGAAGCCCTTGCTCGGCATCTTGATTGCTAGGGAGCGGATTCCCTTCAATCGCTTGTCGATCCGCAACCTTATTGGTCGCCGATCTTGTTCCTTCTTTCTTGGAAAATGAATTTTCTTTGTTGGAAGAAACTGCGGTTGGCATCTCCTGACCTCAATAACAAAAGAAAAGACACCTACTCCGTCGTTTCCGTTTCCGACTCGATCGGATTCTCGGACACAACTTCCACCTCGATCTCCACCTCCACTTCCTTGTGGAGTTGCAGGGTCACGCTATTCTTGCCCAATTCCTTGATCGGGGCAAACGAAACAAAATGTTTCTTGTCCAAGGTAAAACCATTCTCACTCAATTTTTCGAGAATGTGACTTGCAGTCACCGAACCGAACAGCTTCCCTCCGGAACCAGTCTTTACGGCTACTGCAATATTTACGTCCTTCAGTTTCGTCGCAAATTCCTGAGCTTTTTGCAGCTCATCCGATTCTCGCGCCGCCCGGGATTGCTTGAGGGCATCGAGTCTCTTTTGGTTCGATAAATTAAGCGGAAGAGCTTTTTTCCGCGGAATTAGATAGTTTCTGGCGAAACCGGGACGGACTGATACCACGTCGCCTTCCGCGCCGAGCTTTTCAATGTGTTGAACGAGTAAAACTTCTGTATTGGCCATAATGTTTGGGGTCGGAATTAAAAAGGTACGTCTTCTTCCAAGTCAGGGTCGGATTCTGTTGAGGCGGAAGAAGGAGTTTCGGTGCCAGAACTAGCTGCGGTTTCAGTTGCGGGGGAATTGTTGGATGCTTCGTAGGGCTTTGCGCCCTGAGATTGAGCGGAGTCCTGCTTGGAGTCGACAAACTCAAAATTATCGAGCACAACCCTCAACGCGCTCCTTTTTTCTCCTTCTTTCGATTCCCATTGATCGAGCTTCAAGCGCCCTTCTACGAAAATCGCTCTTCCTTTGGTAAAGAATCTTCCAACAGCCTCCGCTCGTGGGCCGAAACATTCGACGTCCACGAAAGTCACCTCTTCCTTGCGGTTGCCCTCGGCATCCTTATAGGAACGATTGAGAGCGAGACCGAAATTACATACGGGTCTTCCATTGGTCATGACACGGACATCCGGATCGCGAGTCAGGTTACCGATGAGGAGTACTTTGTTAAGGGATGCCATCTGAAGGATTGGGTTGGAAAAAAAGGAATGCAATTACACTATTTGCGCTCGATCAGCACTCGATCAACCTTTTTTTCCAAACTTAGTTTATCTTTAAGCCTTGTTGGCATTTCAGGATCCCCCGATATTTCAAACTGCAAGTAGGTTCCGGCTTTCATTTGCTTGCTTTGAGGATATGCAAAATCATGGTTGCCCTGATTTTCCACTTTCGTCACCTCGCCCTCCACATCACGAATGATTTCGCTAAGCCTTGGGATCATTTCGTCCGAAGCGCCATCTGCTCCGTGGGCATCGTACACGATAGTTGCTAGATAATTTCTTTTGTTCATTTGGGTTCCGGATTTCGGTTGGTTTGATTGACAAGGTTCATCGTTGCATCAACTCCATGGTCCAGTAGATGCAAGAGTGATTTGCAGAAGCGCTCTTTGAGCGTTTGAAGGAAGTTCCATTCCTGCTTGCTTAGTTTCGACAACACGAAATCAGCAAGTTTAACCTCGGGGTGAGACTTCATTCCGATTCCGATACGGAACCGAACGAAAGACGAACCGATGGACGAAATCACGCTTTTTACCCCGTTGTGACCGCCGGCTCCTATGTTTTGGGAAATTTTCAACTGGCCCAAGGGAAACGCAATCTCATCATGAACAACAATCGAGTCACTGGGCAGGCAGTCAAAATACGAAAGCAAGGGAGAAAGGAATTTGCCATTCTCATTCATGTAACTCGTTGGTTTGACAAGCAGGAAACTCTTTTCCTTTCTCTGCATATGACTGACTTGGGCATGGAATTGCTTGTTTTCCTTGAATGTTAAGCTTTCTTGCTCCGCCAGAGCGTCAACAATCCAAAAACCCATATTGTGCCGGGATTTTTGATATTCCGCACCTGGATTGCCCAAACCAATGACCGCAAGCTTCTCCACACTCGACAAAACACATTGTTATTCCTCTTCTTTCCCGTCGGCCCCCTCGTCTGATGCTTCACCTTCACCATCACCCTCGCCATCCCCCGCCTCACCTTCGGCAGCTTCTTCGGCAACCTCTTCATCTTCTGCATCAGAACGACCACCGGCACTGCCCACGCATGAGACAAGCACCGTGTCTTCATCCGCAACAAAGGCAACCCCCTCTAATTCGGGCAAATCCTTGACTTGAAGGTTTTCACCCAAAGCAAGCTCGGATATGTCGAGATCGATTTGACTCGGCAGATTGCTGGGGCGACAACGAACTTCGACTTCATTTGCCAAGACTTCCAAAATTCCTCCCTCCGTCTTGACTCCCTCGGCCTCCCCGTTCAATACAAGTGGGATTTTGGTCTGAAGATCTTCTCCCCGGTTGACTTGGACAAAATCAATGTGAAGGATAGAATTTTTTATGGGATCAGTCTGCAACTCCTTGATCAAGACAAGTTCGTCTTCGCCTTTTTCTCCCAACAGACGCAACAGCGAGGTAGTGCCCGATGCTTGACGCAACAGTATGCGCATTTCACGATCGTCTATGGAAAAAGGCTTGTTAACGTCCTTTCCGTACAAGACAGCGGGAATTCTTCCGGCAAAACGAAGTTTTTTGCAGGCTTGACGACCAGTCTGCTCACGCGGAGCGACTTTAATAGTAAGATCACTTAGTTCTGACATAACATTTGGAGGGTAGAAAATTGAAGGAAAGCGATCAGAAATATCATTTTGAGTTTCTCGTGGCAAGAACTTTACCCCATTGGATTGGAAGCCGTGTTCCCATCAAACTTTGACGAACTTCGGGAAGGGCGGGAAGAGAATTGATACCCCCGAAGAAACCCTGTTGGACGAGATCGGGCTTCGTCTCGTCAACGGAGGCAAGGTAACCGGGGTCCGCGTAGTTGGCCCAATAAGCCAGCATGCGGGTGAATTCAAAATGCCCGCGCTGCTATTTGGCCTCGATGACTTCGATCGGTGCAAAGGCGGAACTGGTACCTTTTACGTAGGGCCCGAAGTAGCGGATTTGCTTGATGTCTTCCGGCAGGGGAAAGGCGAGGGTGCGTTCGTTGATGGTGGCGGAGACGCTACGCTTCGCGAGATCGACCGTCAAGGTAAGTTCAAAGCTGGAATCCTTTTTGGCCCGCATGGAGCTCTTGGCTCCGCCCGAAACGTTTTCCCAAGAGCCGGGGAAAAGAACGTGGGCGTTCATCCCGATGGCCGTGCCTGCCTTGAGCAGAGCATCGTTCTTGGGGCTGTCCCCAAAGGCGATGGCGGCGTTCTTGGTGTTTCCGGAGACAAGCGACCTGTAGGACGTCTTGAGAACCAGCTTGCGGGTGGCGGGCTCGGGCAGTTCGCGCAGAGCGACGGCCTCACCCGAGCTGGTCAGCGCATGGGAGAGCGCAGAGTCCTTGCGCTTGGAGGCGGTGCCACCCTTGACCAAGGCGTAGGCTCCGCCGGTTTCATCTTTCCCCTCCGGGAGAAGCCCGGATTTCTTCGGTTTCCTCGGCTTGCGGCGAGGCGCTTCGTTCATCCACCATTCGCTGGGGCCTTCCTTCTCGACTTGGGCGTGCACTGCGAGCAGTTTTTCCTTCAGCTCGGCGAGCTTCTTCGGGTTGGAGGAGGCGAGGTCGTTCTTTTCCTGCCAGTCCTTCTCGATATGATAAAGCTGGAAGTGATCCAGGTGTTGACTGCCGAGGATCTTCCATTCGCCGTCGCGCAA
>MDTE01023922.1_pt1 | contig 12906 bp, 10 predicted proteins | sample 811231 | NCBI WGS metagenome assembly MDTE01 (sample SAMN05326651, study PRJNA326480) | marine metagenome | isolation source: seawater | place: Indian Ocean: Red Sea | collected 2010
ATGAACTCGAAATTTGGACTATCAAGGCGCCCCGAGATTTTATACTTCGCACTACTTAATTGATCGAACCGATCTTCCAAAAGAAATTTCTGCGTTGCAAGCACCCCCGCCATAGAAAGCGGACCACCGATAACTAAGCCAGCCCATGGAAATGTATTTCCGACTGGTAGTGTAACTATTAAATCGGTATCAACTATATCTCGCTCCCAATCTAGGTATCCTCCGAATTTGAACTTTCCACCTGATGCTCGAACAATTAAGGGTTCTTGTATGGAGACTTTACCCTTATCTAATCTTATCGTTCCCTCAAGGTCGGTAAAATTAAAGCCTTGGTCACTTTCGTTTATATCCTCCCTTCCTAGCATTCTTCGAAACAAGGATGGGACATGAAATGAACTAAGAAACTTAAGGACAGGTTGATCCTGCTCTTGAACAAATCGCCCACTTCCATTTTTAAATATCATTTGTCCCTCAATAATTTTTGGATTCATTTCCGCAGGGTTTCCCTCCCAGGAAAGTTCCGCACTGGCTGCTAACTCGCCCCGTTCCAAGGCAGACGTAAAGTTCAAGAGGTCCTTCGTTTCCATCAGGTTGGAAATCTCAAAATTTCCCTTGAAAAATGAAGTTTGTTTTTCCACACCGCTATTCCACGAAACAATTGCATTATCAATAGTCAGAGATCCAAGAGTCGCGCTCAGCTCACTTAATTTACTCTCGTATTTGCTTTTTGAGTATTCAAAAGAAACATCTTTTAAATCTTTTCCCGATATTCTGATTAGATCGCTGGAGAAGCTGTATTTTGAAATGAGCGACGGTTTATCACTACCACTGAAAATTTGTTTTTCTGAAGAAATTGGATCAAGTATCAACCTATCTAAATGAATGGCCATTGGTTTAGATTCTTTATCCCATAACTCCAATTGGCCGACCAATCTCTCGTTGCTAAAGGAGCCGGTCCAAGAATCAAGATTACGAGTGACACCAATCTGGGTATTTCCAAAGGTGATTCCGCCTGCAATCAATTTTTCTGCCTTTATATCCGCCTCACCAAATCTGATGTCATAGTCAAACAAATCTTTCGAAGTTCCGATTTTTGGAAGATCAGATAAAGTTGAGATCCAGCTGTCAATATCTAGATTTGGCAAAGTACCCCTGATTTCTAGTGGCCGGTAAGTATTTAGAGTTTTATAGACATCGCTAACAAGCACTTCCCCCCCGACGATGCCTCCCTCTTTTGACTTCAACTTTGCTCTGAAAGAATCGCCGAAAATTAGATCAGTAAAAACCTCGGATCCGCTCAGAGTTTTTTTATAAGTAAAATTTTTTTTTACACTTGACTCTGATTTATCGAAGGGTTGAGGAAGAGTCGATTTGAAACCAATTAAATTTGAAAAGAATTCAATTTTTAGATCCTCACCTTTATTCTCTAGAGGAAAATAAAGATTTAAATCGTAGTTTAAATCTCCCGAGGTCTTGTACAAAAGTGGCTGGCCAGTCCACTCATAAGCATCATCGCTCCTCACCGACCCCGCCGCTTTGAACAAAACAAATCTTGAACCGCCAAAATTATCGGTCACTGCAGTGCCTTTTATTTGACGATTGAAGAGCTTAGCTTTTAAGTTTTCCGCGTAAAAACCAGATCTATTATTGAAATTGAGAGACCCATTAAGGTCAGAAAAGTAGAGATCTAAATCCTCTATCGATAAAAAATTGTTAGAGAGGTCGATCTGCGTAGTCACCTTTGTCTCGCTCGATTTAAAGGTCATAGGAATTACTAAATCAGTCTTGGAAATGATATTTCCTCCTCCCTTCCAGGTCGAAGTAAAGCCTCTGGTATACGAATTTAAGGGAGTATCTCTTAATAACCGAATCCCATCATTTAAAGGCCCGTCTGAGAGGATACTAATCTGAATCTCCTCAATCCGATTCCCTCTATCCAAAGGCAACATTAGAGAAACCTTTTGTAAATCGGTGTTGTATAGAACCCCGTTCGCGTTGTTCATAGAGACAGAATAACTGTTCGCATTCATAGTTCCGATCGCGTTTTTAAACCCGGGCCAATTCTTTGCATAATCTAGCGACAATCCGTCAAAAGACACAAAAACATCATGCGATTTCCGTATTCCAGGTGAATTCTCTCCAAACGCACCATGAACAGTGATGCCGATTTGTTTCCCGACGCCTGACAAGTTAGTGGTCTTTAGCCACTCTCTCAAAACTTTGGTCGATTTTTTAGGAATAAACCTTGCGCTTTTCTTAAGATCGCCTTCGGTAACACCAACCACCAAACCCCAATTTTTCAATGCATCATTATCATTGAGAGTAAGAGAGAACTTGCCACTACCGTTGGTATTGCCATCTTTCAAATTAAGCAACCCGCTGCGTAACTTTATATTTTCACCATCAATTTCGTAGGCAAGCCTTCCCCTCCCCTCAGAAAACCTCCAAACATCAGGAAATAACATACCGAGATCAACCGAGAAGTCTTTATTGTAAAAATCAAGATACCCTAAGTTTTTCTCAAAATTCAAAAACCCGTTAAACCCCTTTATTTTCGGAAAGCTGGAGGATTTTTCTATTTCAAGTTCTGAAAAGTTCGTAACTATCCTAGTAAACGATGAGTTTTTATCTGCAAGGGTAATTAGATCTTTTATCTGCCCTTTCATTTTAAAACTATCGAGTGTGTCTATTGTTTTTACAGGAATTACTGAAAAGCTCTTGACGAAATCTACTCCTAGCAAAAGATCTTCTACGGAGGTTGACGGCAAAAAAAGAGCGAACGATTCGCTGTCGTATTTTCTATCAACCAAGATTTCTAAGTCTGGGATCTCCAGAACTGTCTCGATACTCTCAATCACTAAATCTTCAATCTTCAACGAACCATTCGTTAAGTTTTTTCCAAGGTATTGGGCTCGTCCTGAAACTTGTTCTAATGATACGGAATTGCTAAAAACAGCTTCGTTCATTTCAAGGTCTACCGAAAAACCATATTTGTCAGGTCCAAGAGATAACCAGAATTGAGAATTAATAACTCCCTTGAGTGGGATGAATTGATATTTTTCGACCAGATCCGAAAATGGCGCAACTTCAAATCCCGCTAGACCAAAGTGCGCTAAAACAGAAAAAGATGGCTCATCAGGATTGCCCGTGAAAGTACCTTTCAAATGAGTATTAGTCGAAGAGGATTTTTTTCCTTCTATCCATCTCTCAATGATAAGGGGAAGCGAGAAAATCGATCTTCGATCACTTTCTTCCAAAACCCAAGGTTTATCTATCTGATTTTTTATTTTCCAGGAGTCTGAAAACCGATTTACTTCAAAGCTTATATTGCTCACTCTGAGGTGATCAAGCGTTTTAAAAATATTCGAAAAGTAATTGATCGGAAACTCAGCAAGTTGGTCAGATCCGAAAGAGAGCTCGGCGTCGGGTGAAATTTCTGAATAAATTGATAACCCATCTACTTCTGCGGCAGAGAACATCGGAGATCTCTTCAAAAGAGTTCCCAAAAAGTCAATACGCAGATCAAGTTTGTCTAGACTTATTAGAGTTTTAGGACTGAGGCGAGCTTCCCCATTGTAAATAGTTATTTTCGGATCGTAACCCATCCAACCTCCATGAACCTCCTCGATCCTGACGAAGTTAAGTCCATTCCCTATCAAAATTTTTTCTAGAGCGTCACCATTTGAGACCATTCTGAGAAAATAAAGCTTAAAAAGCGTGAGATAAAGAACAGGTAACAGCAAGAAAAACCATCCAACAGACTTTAGGACATTCACCACGATTCTCTTCTTTTGGAGCGAGATCATCTGCCACCGTTTCAGTTAATGGTTGAAGCGACTATCTTGTAGTCACGCTTTTTATAGCTCGCTTTCTCTTTTATTTCTATAGTGATACTAAGGGATAAAAAGAAGTCTCTCGCTAGCTGATTTAATTCTTTATTCAATATTTTAGACAATGGAGGGGAAGCGAAAACCATACAGATTTTCCTTTTATAGAGGTTTTGATTTCCCGCTATCTCACCAAAAATTTCAAAACAGACAGTCCTCAGAGTTTTTGTTTTACCTGTACCGCTGCAGGTTTGGCAAGTCTCGAAGAAATCCGAACTGATTACTCGAGAAGTGTGCCGGCGAGAAAGAGCTAGCAGACCGAGGGGAGCGAATTCAGAGATTGTTCCTATTTTGGGATCCTTATTCTTTTCCATTTGAAAAACGTTTCTAATTGCTTTTCTATGCTTTAGATCCCCCATATTCAAAAAATCAATTGCAATCAACCCGCCTATATTTTTAATTCGAAGCTGCTTTATGATTTCTTCAGAAGCTTCAAGGTTCACGGCAAAAGCAAATAATTCTGGATTCCCAGACATGGGGGAAGATCCCGAATTAACATCAATTGTAGTCATGGCTTCAGTCTTTTCGATAACTATTTGCCCACCGCTTCTTAATTTAATTCTCGAATCAATAGCTGAATTCAGGATCTCATTAATTTTAGGCTTGGATTCCGAAGAATTTGCAGACGAACCCTTCAAGCTATAGCTCTGGTGGGGCACCCGTTCCTCCAAGAATCTTTTTAGCGAGGAAAAAGTAGCAGAGTCATTAACCAGAATTTTACTATTTCCAGCCTTTAAAAAATCTCTTACGGTTCTGAGCGGGAGTGATAAATCTTGTTCCAATAACCCAGGTAAGTTTGATGCCTTCCTCTTTGCAACTATTTTTTCCCATGTTTCCAGCAGAATCATTGCCTCCTTCGCTACCAAGTTTGGACTAGCCTCGTCGTATGCTGATCGCAGAATAAAACCGGCATTTGCGAACTCAAGGTTTCGGATTTTTTCTCGGATCTGAAATGTCGGATCCTGATTTCTTAACTTTGCATTAAAGGGCTCGATGTCAGCTATAGGGCGAAAGACCAAATACCTTCCGACCAGGCTTATTTCTCGAGTTACTCTAAGGGCTTTAAACTCAGATATATCGCTTATAACCTGCACAGGCATTCTATCGCCGACTCGAATTGATCTCTGCTGAAAATCGGAGGTTCTTTTATCGTCAGAGAAAACTTTAGGATTATTAGAAAACTCTAAAAAAGCTTTCTTATGCGCACCAATATCTAAGAACGCAGCTCCTAAGTTGGAAGAGATTGAATCCACACGACCTTCATAAATATTTCCTAAAACATTGACTTCATCCGACCATTCAACAAAAGCGTTTTGTAACACTCCAAAGTCGAAAACATAAGCTCTAGTTTCCCAGGGAAATACATTGAATATAAGCTCTTGCATAATATGCTCATTATTTAATTAACTGAGAAATTGTCCTTAAATATCTCAACCCCAAATTTAGCCAACATGTCGGCAGTTTCCCTCAGTGGCAACCCCACAACATTAGTATAGCTACCGACAATCTTCTCAACTAAGACAGATCCTGCTCCCTGAATTGAATAGGAGCCCGCTTTGTCTCGGGATTCGTCTAGGGACCAGTACCAGTTAATCATTTCGTCATTTAATTCTCGAAAATGAACATCCGTTTGGACAGAAAAAGTCTCCCAATTTTGATTAAAAACCATACTTACTCCAGTATGCACTTTGTGAACTTTGCCGGACAACTCGCTTAACATCAAAAAACCCTCTTTCTTCGAGGCAGGCTTCCCGAATACTTTCTCATTCAAATTCACCACTGTATCGGCAGCTATAACTAAGCGTTCGTCCTCAGCATAAACGGATCTCGCTTTTTCTGCAGCTAAACGCTCAACCAAATGCTTGGCATTTTCATCCGCGTTTCTCGACTCGTTGACGCAAGGTGGAAGAATCTCCACGCGTAAACGCAGCTTTTCCAGCAACGCCTTTCGACGAGGAGAATTGCTCGCCAGCACAATACCGCTTGGAGTCATGTTAGTTTTAAGCTTCTTCTGATAGCTCGCAATAGAAGAAACACCAGGGGCCAGACTAAAGCACTCGAAATGGCAGGCATCATCTGCCAAAGAGACGGAATGGTGCCATCAAAAACATATAGACAAAGAAAAGATAGTCCTCGGTGTAAGATTATCAATCCGGATACAAGAATTGCTTGTTGCCAAACCGAGAACATACGTAACCTCTGATAAAATTGTAAAACGAAATATGAAATAATCACGAAGGAACATGCAAATTGGCCTAGAAAATTACCAACTAAAGTATCCATCGTGAGTCCAGAGATCCAAGCGAGCACTACCCCCGCTCTGTGAGGGAGAGCGACAACCCAATAGATGAGAGTCATAAGAACAAGCTCTGGCCGAAGAAAGCCTATCTCTTTAGGAAGGCCCTCAGGGAATGGGATAAGTTCCAAAATCATAGCCAATAAAATAGTAAAAAAAATGGTCAGATTGGTTACAAGACTCATCTTTAATCACCAGCGCCAGATGATTCTGATGTAGATTTTTCTTTTTCAGACGCGATCGTAGTTCTTTCAGAAAAAACGAGGAGTAAATGTTGCGATCGATCTAGGCCTGACTTTGGGGTTGCGGTCACATCTAAAAAAGGCCTCCCTTCAACATAATCAATTGCTTCGATTGACCCAACAGGATACCCCGCTGGAAATCTCTCTCCTAAACCCGAAGATATAAGCGAATCGCCCACTTTGATGTCCGCTGTCGGGTTGACATGCAAAAGTTGTAACTTTTCCGATACTCCGGTCCCTTTGAGCATTAATCTCAAATTATTTCTCAAAACGGCTACCGGAACATAGCTGTTAAAATCGGTAATAAGCATTACTCTACTATATTGTTTGCTCACCTCTGTTACTTGCCCAACCAAACCGCTTGAATCGATTACGGTCTGTTTTTTTAATACCCCATCCGCTTCGCCTTTATCAATTAGGATATTTTGGCTTGCAGGATCAGGGTCAATACCGATAACCTCTGATACGAGCACACTATCTTGCGATTTTGCAGCAGAGCCCAACAATTCTCTTAATCGATTATTTTCCTCAATCAAGCTTGCCATTTTTTCTAAGTCGGTGCCCAAGAAAAGGAGCCGAGATTCTAAATCTAAAATACGATCACTAAGATATTTATGAGAAGAAAAAAAAGTGCTAATGCGCTGAAAAGCTATATTTGGAAGATTTGCAGAGTAATGAATGAAGTACAGACCGGAAGATACGTATATCTTAGGTCTTTCTATAAAATTCGAAAAGCGATCCGCTAGTAGCAGCAGCAAAGAGAGGAGAATCAAAGCGACAGTCTTCCTTAATAAAGACCTTTCTTCATGGAAAAGAGCTTTAATGTTTTTTTCCTACCGAAGTTACTGGTATACAACTTAAAATTTTCGCGATCATGATAAAACCTTAACAACACCTTGAGCTATTGGATTTGCAGGATCTCTGCCTCACCCATATCGTCCATTAGTTCAAGAGCTCTGCCTCCTCCTCTGGCAACACAAGTCAAGGGTTCCTCTGCCAGAATTACAGGCAAACCTGTCTCATGGGACAAAAGCCTGTCTAGCTCTCTTAACAGGGCCCCCCCGCCAGTCAAAACAAGACCTGTTTCCGCTATGTCAGATGCCAATTCAGGGGGGGTTTGCTCTAGTGCTCCTTTTACAGCCTGCACGATGAGAGAAAGAGGTTCCTGCAGAGCTTCAAGAATTTCATTGCTATTCAAAGTAAAGCTTCTGGGTACACCCTCCGCGAGATTTCTTCCTCTCACGTCAATTTCTCTAACTTCGGTGCAAGGAAATGCCATCCCGATTTCTTTTTTGATCCTCTCTGCAGTTGCGTCCCCTATCAGACTTCCCTGCGTCCTACGGACGTAAGTGGTAATGGCTTCGTCAAACCGATCACCTCCAACCCTAACAGATTGAGCATAAACAACGCCATTTAACGAAATTACCGCAATCTCGGTGGTTCCGCCTCCGATGTCCACAACCATTGTGCCCACCGCCTCTTGAATTGGAAGCCCAGCTCCTAGGGCTGCCGCCATCGGTTCCTCGATTAACCTAACATCCCTAGCACCCGCACTGACCACCGACTCTCTGATCGCTCTGCGTTCTACCTCTGTTGATTGGCAAGGGACGCAAACTAACACTCTAGGACTAGGTCGGATAAAACTATTTTCGTGAACTTTCTTTATAAAATGTTGCAACATACGTTCGGTTACTTGGAAATCTGCGATAACACCGTCTTTCAGAGGTCTAATCGCGGTTATATTTCCTGGAGTCCGGCCAAGCATTAATTTCGCGTCGATCCCAACAGCAGCAACATTCTTTTGATTGTTGTTATTTCTTATGGCAACTACGGACGGTTCGTTTAAGACTATTCCTTGCTCTCTGACGTAAATTAAAGTATTCGCAGTCCCAAGGTCTATCGACAAGTCGTTCGAAAACATTCCCCTTAACCGCTTAAACATTCTGAACCTCTCTTTATTGGTTTAAAAATAAATTTTTGCCCCCTTAAAACCGACCTTGTGAGGCACGAAACGCGCACTTTTTGTTACCTTATTACAATTATAGAGTTATTTCCTGATTAAAACATAAGATTTTAAAATGAAACGGAATTCGAATGTTGATTATATTTTTTTATGTCAGACTGCTACTTCGGGCTGAATTTGCGTAAATCATGAAACACAATTAGCATTCATCGTAGTATCTGTTTTCTTGGACGACAAGATAGTGAAAGTAGACAAAAAAACTGTTAAAGAAATAGCCGAGCTTGCGAATTTTCAAATCGAAAAAAAAGATGAAAAAGACTTAATAATCGGTATGCAAAAAATACTGGAAATGGCATCCTCACTTGACCAAGCTGAAACAAAGGACATTACTCCGATGGCTAACCCCCACGATGCAAGACAAATTCTTAGGGAGGATGTATGTAAAGATGTAGAGCATAGAGACCTTTTTTTAGCTCTTGCACCCCTTGCAGAAGATGGATTTTTTCTAGTCCCAAAAGTTGTGGAGTAAAGGTGCCAGACCAGACTCTAGCAGAACAGATAAAAGGCATTAGGAGAAAGAAGTATTCTTCCTTTGAATTAACTCAATCCTTACTCGATAGGATAAAAGATAAAAGCAACTTAAACTGCTTCATATCAATTGATGAAAATATAATCGAAAAAGCTCAAGCTGCTGACAAGGAACTCCAAAAAGGGAGCGACAAGCCACTCCTGGGAATCCCAATCGCCCACAAAGACATATTTTGCGAATATGAGACAAAGACAACAGCTGGCTCACGGATGTTAGAAAACTTTGTTGCTCCGTACGATGCGACGGTTGTTTCTAATCTGAAAAGAGCAGGAGCAATCTCGCTTGGTAAAACTAACATGGATGAGTTTGCAATGGGATCGTCAAATGAGACAAGTTTCTTTGGGCCAGTTAGGAACCCTTGGGATGAAAACAGAGTCCCGGGAGGATCCTCTGGAGGATCTGCCGCCGCGGTATCGGCAAGATTATGCTGTGCAGCGACCGGCACTGATACAGGCGGGAGCATCAGACAGCCAGCTTCCTTTTGCGGCATTACGGGGCTTAAGCCTACATACGGCAGGGTATCTCGTTGGGGGATGATTGCTTATGCATCTAGTCTGGATCAAGCTGGACCTATGGCCCTTACGGCTGAGGATTGCGCAATAATGTTGAGAGAAATGTCCGGACACGACAAGAAAGACTCGACCTCGGCGCAAGTAGCGGTTGATGATTACTCCGCCTTTCTCTCGCGCCCGCTCGGAAAACTTACGATAGGTATTTTCGAACCGCTTATGAAGGAACTTGATTCTTCAACCAGTTTAGTGATGGAAACAACAATCAAGGATTTAGAAAAGGTTGGTGTTACTTTTACTGAAATAGATCTCCCAAATTTTTCCTATGCGATTCCAGCTTATTACGTGATTGCGCCAGCAGAGTGCTCAGCCAATCTAAGCAGATATGATGGAGTAAGATTTGGCTATAGATGCAAGGAACCCTCCAACCTAAAAGAATTGTATCAAAGGTCAAGAACTGAGGGACTTGGCCAGGAAGTGAAAAATAGAATTATGGCCGGGACCTTTGCCCTTACCACTGGATACTATGATGCATTTTATAGAAAGGCTCAGCAGGTTCGAAGGCTTATTAAAAACGATTTCGTTACGGCTTTTAAAAACGTGGACTTAATTATTGCCCCAACGACTCCTTCTACCGCCTTTCGTTTGGGAGAGAAAGCAGACGATCCACAAGAGATGTATCTGCAAGACGTATATACAACTTCCGCAAATCTAGCGGGACTACCTGCTTTGTCTATGCCGGCTGGTTTTGTGAACGGGCTGCCCGTAGGAGCCCAACTTATAGGAAACTACTTTGAGGAAGCGAGGATTCTCTCTGTAGCGCATCAATTCCAAGCGATTACAGATTGGCACTTAACTTCCCCGGATAGTCAAACATGATCATTGCCAACTGGGAGACGGTTATAGGTCTGGAAATTCACGTTCAACTCTCCACAAAATCTAAAATCTTCTCGGATGCAAGTACGGTTTTCGGTACCGGACCGAACGAACAAGCAAATGAAGTCGATCTGGGATTGCCTGGCACTTTACCCGTCGTGAATGCGGAAATTTTTCCGAAGGCAATTGCATTCGGACTTAGCATTGGAGCAGAAATAGCAAAAACCTCCTATTTCGATAGAAAAAACTATTTCTACCCCGACTTGCCGAAAGGGTATCAGATAACCCAAATGGATGAGCCCATTGTTAGAAACGGTTGTATCAACATCGAACTTAATAACGGAACAACTAAGAGTATTAGAATAAACCGGGCTCATTTAGAAGAGGATGCTGGAAAATCCCTGCACGACAGCTTTCCCAATATGACCGGTGTTGACTTGAATAGAGCCGGAATTCCATTACTAGAAATTGTTTCTGAGCCCGATATGCGAACGGCAGAGGAAGCAGAAAAGTATGCTAAATCAATCCACCAACTCGTGACTTATCTTTCAATATCAGATGGTAATATGGCTGAGGGCTCCTTTAGATGTGATGCCAATGTCTCCGTTCGAAGAGAAGGCGAAAAAGAATTAGGGACTAGAACTGAAACAAAGAATATTAACTCCTTCAAGTTTCTTAAAAACGCCATAAACTTCGAAGTTAAAAGGCAAATGAATGTCATCCAATCCGGGCAAAAGGTAAAGCAAGAAACCAGGCTTTACGATTCAGTAAAAAATGAAACCAGGCCGATGCGCAGCAAAGAAACTGCGACGGATTATCGATATTTTCCGGAACCGGACCTTCTTCCAGTGTCGTTCGATCAAAATTATATCGATCAAATAAAGAAAACACTGCCCGAATTACCTTCAGAAAAGAAGAATAGATATGTTAGAGAGCATGGATTGAGAGAAAGCGAAGCAAAATTTTTAAGTAATGACCTAGAGTTAGCATTGTTTTATGAAAACTGCCACAAACTCGTTAAAGACTCTAAGCAAATAGTGAATTGGCTAAAAGGAGAGATGCTTAGCCGACTCAGCGACGCGGAGATCACGATAAAAGACTCTCCTATATCCCCAATTCAACTCTGCGACTTGATCAAAAGGATATCAGACGGAACTATCTCAGTTACGATAGGGAAGAAAATTTTTGGGAAACTATGGGAAGGCCAATCAATATCCGTAGACAATGTGATAAGAGATGAAAATCTGGCTCAACTATCTGATAGTAAACAATTAGACGAACTGATTAACGAGGCTATCAAAAAAAACCCTAAACAAATTGAGCAATTCCGAAACGGAAAGACTAAAGTACTTGGATATCTTATTGGCTTGATAATGAAGGAAACCTCGGGGAAGGCGAATCCAAAACAAGTTAACGACTTGATATTGGAGAGAATCAATTCCCCGAAGTAAATCTTTCAATAAAGGCTAGAACTCTTTTCGCGTTGACACCTAAATCACTCTGACCGACTCGGGATTTCGATCGGATATCAATTCTGACTCCGTTTGAGGTCTCCTGAACACGGACTACTAGGTCGTCTTTAAACCCAAACCAAAAGCTAGTATCCACTGCTTCGAGATGACCATCCTCAATATCAACGTTTATTATTTCAAGACCCATCGATTGCAAGATTTCTCTTGATTTTTCTACAGCCTCTGATCTTTTTAGCCCCGAGTTTATCGGCTTCACCTCAGGATAAGCAGTAAGTGTAACTGCCGCAAGGCGCTCTGCGGGCCAAGCTGTATCGCCATACTCGGAGCCATTTTTTGTTCCAGTTCTGAGTAACTTAGCCTCTACGAATGAAGGAGGGTTTTCTGTGTCTGTTGTGATATCGTGAATCGGAGGAACAGAAATCGCTGCAAGTATTTGTGGAGCCATTATGATGAGGGGAAGCAAACTGACAACGAGCGATATAGAGCATAGGTTTCTATCCGAATTCATGCTGCCTCTTATGGTCTTAAAGAGGAAGAAACCGGAGGAAATTGCGAGGATCAAGCCACCGAACACTGCGACCAGGACAGCAATCAAAGAGGATTGCAACCCTACTCCAAGGAACTTATACCCAAAGGGTCCGCTCACAAATACCAAGATCGTTACAACTGAACCAAAGACCAAAACCTTCGTCGAAAAATTTACCGCCAGCATCTTCAATACCTTCCGGAATGATTAGAGTATGTTATAACCTTGCATACCTAAATAGAACCAATATATTTTTTATCACCGCCCTTAGAATATCCCAGCTTTTCGATTGTGTTACGCAATAGAACGCCGAGATAAAATTTAAGTGTTGAAGACGACTCCGATAAGGCTAGTAGATTGAAAAAAAGTCGCTCGATTTTAAGTAGCTTAGACGACTTTGACATGCCAAGGTTCATATCTTACACCCAACATATTGTTTCTAGGATAACGAATGCTCACGTATCCTAAATCAACGAGCTTTTTAAACTCATCTGTTGATGAAAATGCCTCTGTAAAGTTCTTACTACCATATCCTACTTTCCCGAC
>MDTE01006461.1_pt1 | contig 12905 bp, 11 predicted proteins | sample 811231 | NCBI WGS metagenome assembly MDTE01 (sample SAMN05326651, study PRJNA326480) | marine metagenome | isolation source: seawater | place: Indian Ocean: Red Sea | collected 2010
ACACTAGCTTTAATAACTTTAAAGGTAATTAAAGTTATTTTTCGTTAAAGCGTGTACGACAATTTCTTTATTAACCTAGCCGTCCACACTTCTCTTCTTAATATACAATTTAAAAAAGCTAAGATTTTCTTGGAAAAATCTACACACCCCTAGCGCTAATATAAATTATTTTCGTAGAGGTGAGGGCTCGTTTTATTACAAATTTTTCATAAGTCAAGGCGTATATTACGCATTTTAGACAGTAAAATAAGGGTTTTTAAATAGCTTCGGATTGCAAACAGTTGATTATTTTTGTAGAAAAACAACTATGACGATTATTCAAAAAATTAACTTGATTATAAAAAAAATGAATTTTGCGTCCTCCTCTAAACACAATAAAATAAAATTTTTTGATACTAATCAATTTTTTTTAATATTTTCATCAATCTTTTTGTTAATTATTTTTTTGTTTATTACAAATTTAATAAATGAAAAAAATTTAGAAGATAAAACTAATTTAAAATATGTAACAGAGTCTAATGAATTTGAAAAATTCTCCGATTATTTATTATCAAATATTACCAGTCCATATAAAGAAATAAAATATACAATTAAAAATAATGATTCTGTAGAAAAAATACTTAAAAAATTTAAGATAAGAAGTACTGATATTAATGAAGTATCAATTCAACTAAAAAAGAGAAAACTCTCAAATATATATTCAGGTCGTGAGCTCAAATTGATTATAAAAAAAAATGATGATGAGTCAAACTCTTTAGTAAATCTTATTTTTCCTATCAGTAATACAAGTAGCGTAGAAATTAGAAAGAAAAAAAAGCAAATAACTGTAAAGGAAAATATCATTAAGCTTAATAAAAGAGAAGTAGTTGTAAAAAATATTATCAAAGATAATCTATACAGTTCAGCTGTAAATTCTAAAATAGAACCAAACATAATTGTAGAATTTGCAAGAATTTTTGGGTTTGAGGTAGATTTTCAGAGAGACATAAGAAAGGGAGATTGGTTTGAAATCTATTATGAGAAATTTGAAGATGATAATGGTCAAGTTAAAGATACTGGGAAAATCATTTATGCCTCAATGTTTGTTAATGGAGGAGAAATTAATCTTTATAATTTTAAGTTTAACGATACTGAAGAGTACTACGATATTAAAGGCAAAAGTATTACTAAATCATTAATGAAGACGCCTATAAATGGTGCACGTTTATCATCTTCATTTGGTATGAGAAAACATCCAATCTTAGGATATAACAAAATGCATAGAGGTACAGATTTTGCTGCACCCAGTGGGACACCAATCATGGCATCAGGAACTGGAACGATTACACGAGCACGGTGGTGTGGTGGTGGTGGAAACTGCGTAAAGATAAAACACAATTCAACTTATGAAACTGTATATGCTCACATGAAATCATTTGCTAAAGGAGTAAAAGAAGGAAGAAAAGTCAAACAAGGACAAATAATTGGTTATGTTGGCTCTACTGGTTTATCAACAGGACCACATTTACATTATGAAGTAATAGTAAATGGAAAAAAAGTAAACTCACAAAGACTCAAGCTGCCTTCTGGAAAAATCTTAAAGGGCGAGGAAAGAAAAGAGTTTGAATTAGAAAGAATAAAGATTGATCTCAAATTATCTGAGCTAAGATAATTGACTAATTTGAACTTTGGGGAATTTCTTTAGTCTCCACTTTTAAGGAGCTCTTTTCAGAAATTTTGGTTTTTTCTGAAAAATTTTCTCTCTTATCATTTAATTCGTTTAATCTTCTTAAGTAATGATCAGCGTGTTGAAGATAATTTTGAGCTAAAATTGGATCCCCGTTACTCTGAGCATCCTTTGCTAGTTGCTGAAATTTTAACATTGTTTTTTCCACGTTATGGATATTATTCATTGATCCATTTCTGTTGAAATTTACATTTCCATTACTAGTTAAATTATTTGAGTTATTTGAACCTAAAGAGACATTTCTTCTTCGGAAATTGTTCTTTTGAGATCTGGTTCTAAAGTTTCTTCTTCTATTGTTCATTATTTTTTCTCAACAAGAGTTGAAATTATACATCTGATATTATCTTTATAATCTTTAATACAATATTTAATTTTAAATTTATTATTTTTTAATATTTTAGAAATTTTATTATATTGGTTGTTGCCAATTTCTAAGGCTAAAGTTCCATTTAATCTTAAAATTTGTAATGATTTGTAAATAACTTTTTTAATAACGTCAAGTCCATCTTTTCCGCCATCGAGAGCTATTTTTGGTTCAAAATTCTTTATACCCTTATCCAAATTTTTGATGTCTTTAGTTTTAATGTAAGGTGGATTTGATACCACTAAATCAAATTTTTGATTAAAAATATGTAAAAAAGATTTATTAATTAACTTAAGAGACCGGCTTATATTATGTTTATCTGCGTTTTTCTTTGCTATTTTTATTGCATTTTTAGAAATATCAATTCCTAAACCTCTACAATTGTTAAGTTCACAAATTAAACTTATTGAAATGCAACCAGAGCCAGTTCCGATATCTAAAAAGGAAACTCTTTTATTTTTGTAAATACTAACTAATTTTTCAACCATCAGCTCAGTTTCAGGCCTAGGTATTAAAGTATCTGAATTAACTTCGAACGTTTTGCTCCAAAATTCTTTTTGCCCGATAATATAAGCAATCGGTTCTTTTAGTGATCTTCTTTTTATCAAAGTTTTATATTGTGAAATTTTACTCAGATTTATATCTTTCTCTAAATTTATTAGTAGCTTTTCTCTGCTTTTTCCTAAAACTTTAGAAAGCAATATTTCAGAGTCTAATCTATATGTATGAACTTCACTTAATTTTAATTTCTCTGATCCAATATTTATTAAATCTAAAACCTTCATTTAATTTATAAGTTTTCAAGCTTTAGATTTTGTTCTTTTAATCTCAAAGCTTGATTTATCTCGTCATGTATTTCACCACTTAAAAATTCGTCAAGTTTATGCAGTGTTAGATTTATTCTATGATCTGTAACTCTACCTTGAGGAAAATTATATGTTCTTATTCTCTCAGATCTATCACCAGTTCCAATCTGGTTTCGCCTATTGCTTGATCTTTCTTGATCCTTTTTTCTTTTTTCGGCTTCGTAAACCCTAGATCTTAAAATCTTAAGTGCCTTCGCTTTATTCTTGTGCTGTGATTTTTCGTCTTGTTGGCTTACAACGACTCCGCTCGGAATATGAGTTATTCTTACAGCACTGTCTGTTGTATTAACAGATTGGCCACCCGGGCCACCCGCTCTAAATACATCAATTCTTAAATCAGCATCTTTAATTTGAATATCAACTTCTTCTGCTTCCGGAAGAACAGCTACGGTCGCCGCTGATGTGTGAACTCTTCCTTGAGTTTCGGTTTCTGGAATTCTTTGAACGCGATGCACTCCAGACTCAAATTTTAAATAAGAATAAATATCGTTTCCGTTTACTGAAAAGATTACTTCTTTAAATCCTCCTGCATCGCTTTTTGAAATACTAATTATATCTAATTTCCATTTTTTTTTAGAGCAAACTCTCTCATACATTCTAAATAAATCTGAACAAAAAAGTGAAGCTTCCAACCCACCAGTGCCTGCCCTAATCTCAACAATTGCATTTTTTTCATCATCTTCATCTTTTGGTAGTAAAAAGATTTTTAATTTGTTTTCGTATATTTTTTTTTTATCTTTCATTTCTTCAAGGTCTTTTTTTGCCATTTCAATTATCTCCGAGTCATTATTTTTATCCTTTAGAATTGTCTCTAATTCCTTTTTTTCTTCTTCAGAACTTAAATAGTATCTAGCAAATTCAATAATGGTATCTAAATTAGAGTATTCTTTTGATTTTTTTGCGAACATTTTAGGATCCATATTTCCAGACGATAATTCTTTTTGTAAATTATTATGATTAGTGATTATCTCTTTAACTTTTTGGAGAGGTAACATTTTTAGTTTTTTTCTTTTGTCTTTTCTTCAACTAATTTCACTACTTTATCAATGATATCTGAACTAGCTACTTTACTATGTGGTATACCTGATAGGTATAACAAATTACTATCTTGTCCTCCTCCTGTTAAGCCAATTTCTGTTTGTGCCGCTTCTCCAGGACCATTTACAACACATCCTATAATAGAAAGATCAATAGGTTTTTTAATATGTGATAATTTTTTTTCTAATTTTTTAACGGTTTCAATAACAGGAAATGCTTGACGAGCACAAGATGGGCATGAAATAATATTTACTCCTCTTGATCTTATTCCTAAGGATTTTAAAATTTCGTATCCAGCTTTTATCTCATCCACTGGATCTGACGATAATGAAACTCTTATAGTGTCTCCTATACCTTCCATTAATAGTTGCCCTATACCTATTGAAGACTTTATACTTCCAGTATAAAGACCTCCAGCTTCAGTTACTCCTAAATGCAAAGGATAATTACATATTTTTGAAAGTTCTCTATACGCTTTCACAGTTAAAAAAATATCAGAAGATTTTACGCTAATCTTAAAATTGAAAAATTCATTATCCTCTAAAAGTTTAATGTTATACTTAGCACTTTCCACTAATGCTTCTGGACATGGTTCTTTATATTTTTCTAATAAAGTTTTATCTAGAGATCCTGCATTTACTCCAATTCGAATTGAACAATCATAGTCTTTAGCAGCTTTTACTACTTCTAAAATTCTTTTGTCGGAGCCAATATTTCCTGGATTTATTCTTAGACAATGAGCGCCCATTTTTGCAGCCTCTATCGCTCTCTTATAATGAAAGTGTATATCAGCAACTAAAGGAATATTTATTTCCTTAATGATATCTTTTAGTGCCTTTGTTGATTCTTCGTCTGGACAAGAAACTCTGACAATATCAGCACCTGCCTCCTCTAAAGATTGAATTTGTTTTACAGTACTTTTAATATCAGTCGTGAGAGTATTAGTCATTGACTGCACGCTAATTGAATTTTTTCCACCTACAAGAACATTACCAACTTTAATTTCTCGAGTTTTTTTTCTATTTATAATTCTATGAGGTCTTATCTCCATTTTAATTTAAGTCGAAGATTGTATGCAGTTTTTTCACGGCGTTCAAAGTGTTTTTTTCTTCAATAATCACCGATAGTTTAATTTCTGAAGTTGAAATAGCAAGAATATTTATTTTTTCATCAGCTAAACCTCTGAACATTCTATAAGTAACTCCAGGTGTTGATACCATTCCTGCTCCCACAATCGAAACTTTGGAAACTTTATCATTATGATTTATTCTTTTATAATTTAAATCTTTATTATTTTTGAGTATCTCAATAGTTTTTAAAAGATCCTCTCTTTTAATAGTAAAAGTCACGTCCGTAGTTTTTTGATCTGAAGAAATATTTTGAATAACCATGTCTACGTTAATTTGAGCTTTATTCAAAGGTTCAAATATATCAGCAGCTACTCCTGGTTTATCCTCTACTCCTAATAAAGATATTTTAGCCTCGTCTTTAGAGTAAGCCACGCCTGTAACACTTTTGGAATAATCTATATTTTCTTGATTAAAGATTTTACTTCCTTTTCTGTTTGTAAATGTAGATTTTACCTCAAGTGGAATATTATAAATCATAGCTGTTTGAACTGCAGATGATTGCATCACTTTAGCGCCTAAAGAAGATAATTCTAACATTTCATCGTACGAAATTTTATCGATTTTTTTAGCAACAGGGATTTTATTTGGATCTGAAGAATAAACTCCATCAACATCAGTGTATATTTCACAACTATCAGCTTCAAATACTTTTGCAAAGGCCACGGCTGTAGCATCTGAACCACCACGCCCTATTGTTGTGACATATCCATTTTTAGAAACACCTTGAAAGCCTGGAACAATTGCTATTCCATCTTTTAAATAATCATTAATTCCACTTGTATTTAAATTTATTATTCTTGCATTAGAATGGTCACCTTCAGTCAAAATAGGTATTTGCCAGTTTAACCAAGATCTTGCTTTTAAGCCCAATTGTATTAAAGCCCCAGATAGTAAAGCGCAAGTTACTTGTTCCCCTGAGGATAAAAGAACATCTAGTTCCCTTTTGTTAAAATCTTTTCCAATGTCTTTCGACATTTTAACAAGCTCATTTGTTTTTCCTGACATAGCAGAAACAACTGCAATTATTTGGTGGCCAGCTTTGTATTCCTCATTGATTATTTTTGCCACATGTTGAATTCTTTCAATAGTTCCAACAGATGTGCCACCAAACTTAAGTACTTTTTTAGACATTTTAGAATTTATTATAATTTAAAAAGATTTATATATAAGTAAAAAAAATAATTATAAATGCATGACTACTATAAATAAAGAAGAAATTCAAAAGTTTTCAAAAATTGCTGATGAATGGTGGAATCCTAAAGGAAAATTTAAACCTTTACATATGTTTAATCCTATTAGAATTGAATATATTCTAGAAAAGATAAATCAACATTTCAATTTGAAAAATGATATTGGAAAATATTCATTAAAAGGTTTACAAATACTAGATATAGGCTGCGGTGGAGGTTTAATAAGTGAACCTCTTTCTAGATTGGGTGGTTTAATCACGGGTATTGATGCTTCAGAAAAAAATATCAAAGTGGCAAAAATACATTCTGAAAAAAATAAACTCAAAATTCGATATCTTAATAAATCTCCAGAAGTTTTAAAAGATTATCAAAAATATGACGTTATATTAAATCTTGAAATAGTTGAGCATGTAAATGATGTTCAGCTGTATATTAAATCTTGTGCTAAATTGCTCAAACCAAATGGTATTATGTTTACAGCTACACTTAATAGAACTTTTGTATCATATATAAAAGCAATTATTGGAGCTGAGTATATTTTAAGATGGCTACCGATTGGCACCCACGACTGGAACAAATTTATAAAACCTGAAGAACTAGAAAAACACTTATCTTTAAATAATTTCTCTACGATTGATTTAACTGGTTTTGAATTCAACCCTTTTTTACAAAAATGGAAACGATCAGCTGATCTATCCGTTAATTATATTGTTTCAAGTAAAAAAATTTAATTGTCCTTATTTATCCAAGGAATACTTAAAAGTTCTATTCCTTCATCGGCTAATTCTTCTCGCTCTTTTGGTGTGGTTGTTCCATAAATAGTTTTACTATTTTTTTTGTCATAATATATTTCTCTCACTTTCTTGCTGAAATTATTTCCAACATATTCAAAGTTTTTTTCAATAAAATTTCTCAACTCAAGTAGATTATCTTTTTTATTTTTAAGTGTTTGAGTAATATTTTTAACTTTAGTATCTTTTTTGTCTATAATTGAAATCATTGGAGCCATTATTGATTTTGAAATTTTTTTTGATTGGCAATATATACATTCTAACATTTTTTTTTTTTTCAAATTTTCGAATTCTTTAGAGTCTAAAAACCAACTTTCAAATTCATGATTATTATGACAGTTTAAATTATATTTAATCATAATTAATTTCTATAATCTGCATTGATATCGATATAATCATGTGTAAAGTCACATGTATAACATTTAAAAGCATCGTTTCCGAGTTTTAAATTTACTTCTATTTCTATTGAGTCCCACTGCATATATTCTTTTAATTTTTTTTCATCGTAGCTTTCTGAAATTCTTCCATTTTCTGCAACTACAAAATTTCCTATTTTAATTTTAAGTTTTTTTGTATCAATCTGTTCACCAGATTTACCAATACCCATAACAATTCTACCCCAGTTAGGATCTTCTCCGGCTACTGCTGTTTTAACCAGGGGGGAATTGGCTATAGAGAATGCAATTTTTTTTGCACTTCCCAAAGATTTGGCATTAATTACATTTACAGTTAAAAATTTTTTTGCACCTTCGCCATCAACTATAATTTGTTTCGCTAAATTTAAACATAATTTCTTTAAAGCTAATTCAAATTTTTGGATAACGCTATCATTTAAGGATATATTTTGTCCAATTTTGAGAGATCTTGTTGAAAAAATTGAAACCATATCATTAGTAGATTGATCGCTATCAACTGTAATTGCATTGAACGAATTAGCTGCAGCTCTTTTTAAAAGCGTTTTTAATAAATTAGAATTTATGTCTGCATTAGTGAAAATAAAAGATAACATTGTTGCAAGATTTGGTGCAATCATTCCTGATCCTTTTGCGATTCCACATAATCTTATGAGTTCGTCTCCAATTATAATTTCTTCATATGCTACTTTAGGCTTTGTATCAGTGGTCATAATAGCTGAAGCTACTTTCAACCAGTACATTTTATTTTGCTCACTTCTTAATTTATCTACCAAATCAGATAATCTATCTTTGATTTTCTCTGCAGGAAATTCCTCACCGATGACTCCTGTTGATGCAAAAATCAAATCTTTTATCTTTACAGTTTCACTTGTTCCTCTAGATGATTTTGACTCTTTAATTGTCAAAACTCTCGCCAAATTTTTTGCTAGTAAATCAATACTTTCTTTTCCTTGTTTTCCAGTAAAAGTATTTGCGTTTTTCGTATTAACTAACAATCCTTTCACAACCTTTTTGTGAGAATTATTGTTCCATGGGATAAATTCTGAAGTAATACTATTACTTGTAGTTAAAGTCGCATAATTTGCTCCTTTTCTAAAATAAAATAATGCTAAATCATCTCTTCCGTCACCATAAAGATCCGCAGAAATTGAAGCCATCTCTAAACCATTTATTTGCTTTAAATTTTGGAACTCTCCCATTTTAGATAGTTTAGATTTATCTTTGAGGAAATTTTTAATATTTATTGTCATAATTACTATTTAATTTAAATTATAAATACATATATAGAAATATAATGAATTTATTTACAAAAACTTTAAGTAAAATATTTAAAAGCTCTAATCAACAAGAATTAGATAAAATTCAAAATATAGTATTAGAGATTAATAATAAAGAGAAAGAAGTAAAGTCTTTTACTGAAAGTGATTTCAAGGAAAAAACAGCCAACTTTAAAAAAAAAGCTCAAAATGGCTCACTAAAAATTAATGAAATAATACCTGAAAGTTTTGCTTTAGTTAGAGAAGCCGCTAATAGGGCATTGGGAGAAAGACACTTTGACGTTCAGTTGGCAGGAGGTTTGATTCTTCACGAAGGTAAAATTGCTGAAATGAAAACTGGTGAGGGAAAAACTTTGGTCTCAACTTTACCTGCCTACCTTAATGCGCTTGAGGGAAAAGGTGTTCATATAGTCACCGTAAATGATTATTTAGCACAGAGAGACTCAGTTTGGATGGGAAAAGTATTTACATATTTAGGAATGTCCACTGGTTGTATTACTAATGACCAAGACGACCATGAGAGAAAAAAAAACTATTTGTGCGATATTACCTACGCAACTAACAATGAACTTGGTTTTGATTACTTGAGAGATAATATGAAATACGAAATCAATGAAATGGTTCAGAGAAGTCATAATTATTGTATCGTGGATGAAGTAGACAGTATTTTAATTGATGAGTCTCGAACTCCATTAATAATCTCAGGAAAGCTTGAAGACAAAACTACTTTATACACCACAACTAATGAATTTATTAAAAATTTGCAGCAAAATGACTATGAATTAGATGAAAAAAATAAAAATGTTATCTTAACAGACAAAGGGGTAGATAAATTAGAAAAATTGTCTTTAAAAAAAAATATTTTAAAGAACAAAAATTTCTATGATCCCGCAAATTTGGATCTTGTTCATCATACTAATCAAGCTTTGAAAGCGAATTTAATTTTTAAAAAAGATACCGATTACATTTTGAGAGATGGAAAAGTTCAAATAATTGATGAATTTACTGGGAGAGTTTTAAGTGGGAGAAGGTTTTCAGATGGCTTGCATCAGGCCATAGAAGCAAAAGAAAATGTTGAGATCCAAGAAGAAAATCAAACCTTAGCTTCAATTACGTATCAAAACTATTTCAGGCTTTATAGTAAATTAGCTGGCATGACTGGTACTGCGATGACAGAGTCGGAAGAATTTTATGATATTTATAAATTAAATGTAGTTTCTATTCCTACAAATAAAAGATTATTAAGAAAAGACTTCAACGATCAGATCTTTAGAACAGAAAAAGAGAAATATCATGCAATTACAAAAAAAATAATTGAATGTAATACTAAAGGTCAGCCAGTTTTAGTGGGAACTACGAGTATAGATAAATCTGAAAAAATTTCAGAATTTTTAAAAAAAAATAAAATTAAACACAACATACTCAATGCAAAACAACACGAAAAAGAGGCAAAAATTATAGCTGAAGCTGGCAAAATCGGTGCCGTTACAATTGCGACTAACATGGCTGGAAGAGGTACAGATATAAAATTAGGTGGAAATAAAGATTTTGTTCAAGATGGAATTATTAATGATATTGATGAATACAAAAAAAATGAGTCAAAGGTAAAAGATTTGGGTGGCCTTTATATAATCGGAACGGAAAGACATGAAAGTAGGAGAATTGACAATCAGCTTAGAGGTAGATCTGGAAGACAAGGAGATCCAGGTTCAACAATTTTTTTTATAAGTTTGCAAGATGAGTTAATGAGAATTTTTGGAGGAGATTCAATTGATGGTATTTTAAAAAAATTAGGCCTTAAAGAGAATGAGTCAATCGATCATCCTTGGATAAATAAAGCAATGGAAAGAGCTCAAAAAAAAGTTGAGACTCGAAACTTTGATATAAGAAAAACTCTTATAAAATTTGACGATGTGATGAATGATCAACGTCAGGTCATTTTTTCTCAAAGATTAAAGATTCTTAAAGATGAAAGTATAAATGATATACTAATAGATTTTTTTGAGGAAATATTAAAAAATTTAGAGATATCACTAAGAAATTATCAGAAATCAAATGATGAGAAATATCTTATGGAAATAAAGAGTGTAACTGGAAATGCGCTTGACGATAACGACATTAAAAAATTAGCTTCTAAAGACAAAGTTGTTTTTGCGAAAACATTAAATGATTTATTTAAAGACAAAAAAAAGTCTAGAATTGATATCTTAGGAAATGAGCAAAATAATTCACTTGAAAAAAAAGTTTTTCTTCAAATTATTGATTTTTCTTGGCGTTCACACCTACAGTATTTAGAACAGTTAAGACAAGTAATTGGGCTAAGACAATATGGCCAAAAAGATCCTTTATCTGAATTTAAAAAAGAGGCATTTGTTCTTTTTGAAGGTTTGTTGTCAAAAATTAAATATGATGTAATAAAATTACTTTTAAATCTAAATATTGTGGTTTCAAAAGAAGAAGTTAGTAAGGAAAACGATAAAGAGTTGACTGATACAAAAAAGATTGGAAGAAATGAGAAATGTCCTTGTGGATCCGGAAAAAAATATAAGCATTGTCACGGTAATATTTAACTTAAATTTTTTTAAAAGCATTTAATGCTTTTGATCTAGCATTTTCATGATTTACTATTGGTGGCGGATAATCGTAGCCTAATTTTAAAATTTTTTCATTTTTAATCTCCCATGGTTTATGAATATATTCTCTCGGAACATTTTTTAATTCAGGTACCCATCTTTTGACATAATCTCCCTCTTTATCAAATTTTTCCCCTTGTAAAATTGGATTGAATATCCTGAAATATGGTGCAGCGTCAGCTCCACATCCAGCTACCCATTGCCATCCGGAAACATTGTTTGCCTCATTATAATCTAACAAACATTTTTTAAAATGCTTTTCACCTTCTATCCAATTAATTAGCAAATGTTTAACAAGAAAAGATCCCACTATCATCCTCACTCTATTGTGCATCCAACCAGTGGAATACAATTCTCTCATTCCGGCATCAACTATAGGGTAACCTGTTAAACCATTTTTCCAAGCCGATAAAAATTTTGAATTCTTTTCCCAAGGAAATTTATCAAATTTTTTTGAATAATTATTTTTTGTCATATAAGGAAAAAAATTTATCAAAGAGTGATTAAATTCTCTCCAGCCAATTTCAGCTAAAAATTTTTCTGAGCCAGTTTTTTTGATTTTTTTACACTCATCCCAAATAGTTTCTACGTGAATTTGACCATGTTTTATATAAGGGGAAAGTTTAGATGTACCTCGTTTATTTGGAAAATTTCTTGCATCAGAATAATTTTCAATGCTATTGTTGATAAAATTCTTTAATTCTTTCAATGCATTTTCCTCACTAGGAGACCAATGTTTTTCAAATTTTTTATACCAAATTTTTTTTGGATAAATTTGTTTTTCTGTTATTAAATTTTGGAAAAAACTAATTTTTTTTTTACATTTAGAAATTTTTTTATGTTTAGGAGGAATTTTTTCTAAAGTAAATTTTTCAGCATTTCGCCAAAAGGGAGTAAATACTTTAAATGGAGTTCCATCTATTTTTTTTACCTCATTAAATTCATTTAAGATATTCCCTTTAAAAATCTTAAATTTTATTTTTTTTTTTTTAAAGTTTTCAATGAGAAACTTATCAAATTTTAAATAATCTGGCTCATAGACTCTATTCCAATAAAAAGAAAAATTTTTTCTAGTAAAGAGTTTCTCGAAAAATGATTTGTAGGAGTTTGTTGCAATAATCTCGAGACCTATATTAAGATTATTAAGTTTTTTTTTAAATTCTTCTAAGGACTTACCCACCCACCATCTTTGTGCTTCTTGATTTTCAAATTTTTTTTTTTTGTAAAGGAAAAAAGCAACTACTTGATCATGATTTTGACTAGCCTCGATTAACGCTAAATTTTTTTTTAATCTAAAATCATCTTTTAACCAGAACAGTGCAACATCTTGGGCCATATAAAATGTTAACAAATTTACAAGTTAAATTCGATGTGTATTAATTGCTTGGTGGTGGCCTTGGTAAGAATCGCACTTACGACACATACCTTTTCAGGGTACTGCTCTACTACTGAGCTACAAGGCCTAAAATCTAAA
>MDTE01023450.1_pt1 | contig 12903 bp, 10 predicted proteins | sample 811231 | NCBI WGS metagenome assembly MDTE01 (sample SAMN05326651, study PRJNA326480) | marine metagenome | isolation source: seawater | place: Indian Ocean: Red Sea | collected 2010
CGTCCGTCGTCCCCGAACGACCCCGCCGCCGCGCGCCGTCTCTCTCTCTCTCTCTCTCTCTCCGCGTGTCTCTCTCTCGCTCTCTCTCTCTCTCTTCCCGACCGACGAGACGACCACCTCGACCACCTCGACGACGATGAGACGCGTTCGTTCGTTCGACGTCGCACACCTCGACACTGACGCACGCGGTACATTCATTCATTTCATCCGCATCCGCATCCTCCCCACCGTCACTCGACGTCGCGATTCATTCATTCATTCCGACGATGGGTTTTACCCCCGTGATCGTTCCCGAGGGCGCGCCGCCGAGCGTGCGCGTGGCGAGCGCGAGCGCGGCGGACGTCGCGGCGAGAGCGCCCGCGGTCCCGGCGACGACGACGCGAGGCGGTGGTGGTGGTGGTGGACCGACGCCGGGACCGGGGACGACGACGACGACGACGCGGGACGACGATGGGCACGCGGATGGGGAGGAGGAGGTGTTCGTCAGGAGACGAGGGGCGTTCGCGAAAGATCGTGCGTGGTGACGGCGAGGCGAGGCGAGGCGAGGCGAGAGGATGACGGGAGGGATTCGATTCGATGGACGCGCGGATTCGATTCGACGCCACGCGCGACTCGACGGATCGATGGATGGATCGACTGACGGAGACCGATGTGCGCTCGTTCGTTCGTTCGTTCGCTCGCGCGCAGTGGCGTACATGATGTACGGATTCGGTGATTCTAAAGAGCCGGATCCGGCGTCCGTCGAACTCGTGGAGGACATGCTCGTGGATTATCTCGTAAACGTCGGGCACCGGTCGATGGAGGTGGCGGAGCGTCGAGGACGAATGCAAACGGAAGATTTACTCTACGTCATCAGAAACGATCGAAAAAAGTTTGCGCGCGTGGATGAATTGCTCGAGATGAACGCGAAATTGAAGGATGCGAGACGAAACTTTGATTTACACGATCCCGCCGCGGTGCTCGCGCAGCAACGCGCCGACGAGGAAGCGGCGAGACGGCGCGAAGCCGAGGCGCGGGCCGAGGCCGAGGCCGAGGCCGAGGGTGAGGGTGAGGAGGAGTAACGACCGTTCCTTTGTTTTGTTCGCACCGTTAGTCCCGCCAGTACACGTAGAATCACTTGAAACGAGACGCATCCGTAGCCCGACGAGTCGCATTCCCGTGAATTACATTACATTACATTACGTGTACACGCATTCATGATGCATGCTGCATGCAGTCGATTCATTCGATTCGATTCCGTCGTCACAGGGTGCCGCACCGAGCGCGATGACGCCCGCGCTGGACGCCGTGAGCGAAGAAGACGGGCGCGATGCGCGCGTCGATGCCGCGATGAGCGGTGCGCCGCGATCGCCGCGCACGCCCGTGCGACGAAAATCGATGCACGAGCGTAAACCGGGCTCGGTGGACGCGACGTCGCAGCGGTCGTCGTCGCCGAGCGCGAGGAGCACGTCCACGCTGGGCGTCGCGGCGGATTGTGTCAAGGTGGTGGCGGTCGTGCGACCGCTCATCGAGCGAGAGGTGGAGGCGAGCGCGACGGAGACGTTGGCGGTGGCGGAGGATAGCGTCGGAATGAATTCGGGACATCAGTTTACGTACGATGGTGTCGTGCGTGGAAGCGAAGAGGCGCTGACGGAGGCGTACGAGACGCACGTGAGAGAAATCGTGGATGGATCTATGGGGGGTTACAACGGGTGCGTCTTGGCGTACGGGCAGACGGGTTCGGGGAAGACGTACACGATGGGCATGGGGGGAGACCATCCGGGCATGGCGCAGAGAGTGTTTCAAACGCTCTTCTCGCGCATCACCGAGATCAAGACGCGAGATTCAGCCGCTGCGGTTAACGTGCGGGCGTCGTTCATCGAGATTTATAAGGATGACATTCTGGATTTGTTGTTGGACACAACGGATGAAGACGCGACGTCGACGGCGACGACGGTGACGATTCGAGAGAATCCAAAAGAGGGTGGGGTTTACTTGAACGGAGCGCGAACGATAGAGGTGGACGGTGTCGAGGGGTGTTTGGCGGTGTTGAACGAGGGAATCTGTCGGCGTTCGGTCGCGGAGAGTACGATGAATGTTCGCTCGAGTCGATCGCACGCCGTGTTGACGCTCAACATCGAGTGCAAGGTTGGCACCGCCAAGGCGACGTTGGCGAAGCTTCATTTAGTCGATCTCGCCGGATCCGAGCGCGTGACGCTCAACGAGACCAGAGGTCAAAGATTCAAGGAAGGGGTTCAAATTAACATGGGTTTGCTCGCGTTGTCAAATTGCATCGCGGCGCTCACCGATGTAAACAGGCGCGAGTGGGGTCACATTCCATATCGAGACTCCAAGCTCACGAGGTTGTTGCAAGATTCGCTGGGTGGAAATAGTCGCACTGTGATGTTTGCGTGCGTCTCACCCGCGGATTCGAATACGGATGAAACGCTGAGCACTCTGAAGTATGCGAGCCGGGCGAGAAGTATACGAAACAGAGTCGCCATCAACTTTGAAAAGTCGACAGAGGCGGAACTGAAACTGAAGAGGGAATTAGACGAGGCGAAAGAACGAATCGCACAGTTGGAGATGCTGGTGAATGTGTTGCACGATGAGAACAAGTCTCTGAAGGAAGCGACTCCGGACGCAAGCGCGATGTCGAGGCTCATGCTGACGCCCGATGGGACGCACACTCCTCAGACGCCTTTGCACACTCCGATAGTCTCTGGAACTCCTCTCAGTGAACTTTTAATGAGTTGTAAACGGGCTAGAGCGCGCGCCGAGATTCTGTTGTCGACCAAGTCACCGACGAAGTCGCCGATGCGAACGCCCCGAGGAAGTGTCGATTTCGGTTCTTAGGAATATTTTGTAGTCATCACAATGGTAGAATAGAAGCTATGCTGTAGTCTCTTGAGCAGTGGGTGTCGCCGGAACGATCACTGCACTCGCGCTCTTAGCGCCTTGACCTCGACCCTTCTTTCCTCGATTACCTCGCTTTTTGCGTTTGGCTTGAGCTTTGGCTGGCGCTGCGGTGGTTGGCGCTGCTGTGGCTTCCACCGCCGTCGTCGCCTCACCCACCACCGTCGTCTCGTCATCGTCCGCACTCTCGCTTTCACTATCACTATCGCCGTCGTTCGCGTTTCCTCCGAGCGCTTCCAAGATTTGCCCGAGCCTTTGATGCGCTTTTGTCGCGCCCGCGAGCATCTTTTTTCTGCGAGCCTTCGTCATTGATGCGCAATACTGCACGAAAAACTCGAAGAACTCTTCCCTAAGTTCGCTACTGATACCAACCTGCTTCAACAAATACTGATGATGCACCGGATCGACTTCAGTCTTTTCCATCATCGCCCAGGCCGCTAAGTAATCCTCCGCGGCGTTTCTTCCCACGCGAGGCGGCTTGGCCGCCTTACACTTGTGACACGCCGTGTTTTTAGAAAAATTGTTGAAACCGCACTTACACACCCAGTCCTTCTTCGTAAACTTTGCCGCCACCTCGGCGCTCTTCGTCTTCGCCTTTTTCTTCGCCGGTCCTTTGCTCGCCTCCTTGGCCGCGTCCGCGCCAGTCGTCGCGTCTCCGCGTCCGCGTTTCCTCGCCTTTTTCTTCGCCAGTCTCGTCCCGACTGCCTTCGCGCCTCCCTCGCCCGCCGGCTTCTTCACCGCCGGCTTCTTCACCGCCGGCTTCTTCACCGCCGCCTGTTCGATCGCGGCGTCGTCCTTCTTCTCGGTCGCCGTCGTCGTCGCCGCTTCCGTCACCGCGGTCGTCGCCGCCGCCGCCGGCGCCCCCGTCGCATCCTTCGCTCGAGACGCCGCGAACGGGGACACGTACGTCGTCGCCGCGACCGGCGTCGTCGCGGTCGTCGTCGTCGTCGCGGTCGTCGGCGCCTCGCACGCCTCGCCCGTCGTCGTCGTCGGCGTCATCCTCGTCGACGGCGTCGCGTCGCGATGTGATGACGCGCGCGCACTTTTTCGACCGACTGATTCTGATTCTGTCCCGCACTCTGCGTCGTCGTCGTCGTCGATGGCGTCGCGTCGCGCGACGCGGGCGCTGTTGGGAATGACGCGAGAGGAGATGCGCGCGCTCGTCGTCGATGAACTCGGCGCGCCGGCGTACAGGGCGACGCAAATTCGGGATTCATTGTATGGGAAGCGTCGAGACGCGCAAGTGGCGTCGATGACGCTCGTTCCGGCCGCGCTTCGCGATGCGATGGAGGCGTCCGGGGTGGTGACGGGGAGATTAGACGTCGTTCGTCGTGATTTAGCGCGAGACGGCACGGGGAAGCTCGCGATGCGCGTGGGAGAGAACGAGGTCGTTGAGACGGTGGGCATTCCAGACGCGAGCTGTTTCGCAGCGTCGGCGGCGAATGACGAGGAGCACGGCGAGGAGTCGTTCAGGGCGATCAGAGGATGGGATAAGAATCGTTTATCGGCGTGCGTGAGCAGTCAGGTGGGATGCGCGATGAAGTGTGCGTTTTGCGCGACGGGGAGAATGGGATTTAAGCGCAACTTGTCGGCGAGCGAAATCGTGGCGCAAGTGTTGGAACTCGAGCAGACGTACGCGAAGCGCGTGTCGCAGGTGGTCTTCATGGGCATGGGTGAGCCCATGTTGAATTTAAAACAAGTCGTGCGAGCGATTCGGTGCCTGAACGAGGACGTGGGCATCGGTGGACGACACATCACCGTATCGACGGTCGGCATTCCGGGCTCGCTCAGGAAACTCGCCAAGGAGAAGATGCAGATAACGCTCGCCGTGAGTTTGCACGCTCCAGATCAAGAGACGCGCGAGCGAATCGTGCCGTCGGCGAAATACTATCCCATCGATGATTTACTCGAGGATTCGAGGGCGTACTTTAAGGAGACCGGTCGACGCGTCACGTTCGAGTACACGCTCCTCTCCGGAGTGAACGATTCGCCGAGTCACGCCGTTCGATTGTCTCGTCTACTCAAACGTAAGTTTGGCGTCGGATCGACGCACGTCAACGTGATTCCATGGAATAACATCGACGGCATGGATTTCGAACGTCCGTCTGGAAACCGAGTGCACCGGTTTTGCTCCGCGTTGGAGGGCGTCACGCACACGATTAGAAGGACTCGAGGACTTGAAGCGTCGGCGGCGTGTGGGCAATTAGCGGGCGATTTCGAGCGTCGAACGCTTCGTACGACTGCTTAGAACCTATAATCTAGTCTAGCTCTACATTAATATAGATTTTGTCTCTAGGAAGAGGTGGCATCTGGTGAAGACGCGACGTAATCGCCTCGTTCAGAGCGACGCGCCATGATTTCGTCGTGCACGCCGTAATCTTCGTCGACGATGCGGCGAAGTTGTGAACTCGTCACGATCGTGACGACGGTCTTCGTGAGCGCCCTGACGCTCACCCTCCGCCTACCTCGAAGCCACGTGTTCTTGACGCGAACGAGCGTGGACACTAGGCTCACCAGTTTCACAAACTTGACTCGACACTCCGAGGTCTCATTCTCGTCGTAATCCAAATTGTCGTGTACGACGACGCCGGGCGGAATGTAAAGCCCACGATCTCCCACGTATTCGTTGACGTAGTGCTTTTGCACGCGAGACTCGCTGCCGTCTTCCTCTTGGACGAACTCTTCGCACACCCCCGACTTGATTACGAAGAGTTCCTGGGCGCGGTCACCCTTCTTACAAATGAGCTCGCCCTTTTCGTATACGCGCTCCTCAAACGTGCCTCGACGTTGCTTTCCAATGTATCTCGTGAGACGGAACCGTCCTAAATCGTCTTGATGCACCGAGTGACCGTCTTGAAACCAAGGGTGTAACAACGCCTCCTCGGCCGTCAGACGCTTGGCGGGATCGATCATGAGCAGACGATCGATGAGGTCCAGCGCCTCGTCCGAAACGTCCACCGAAATCGGTTCGATGCTTCGAAGACTAATCTTCGTGAACAAGAGCTGTTCGTCCTTCTCGTCGTCCACGTAAAACGGTAGTTCACCGCTCAAGAGAAGGTACATGATGACGCCCGCGGACCATAAATCGACGGCGGCGTTGTACTGCGCGCTCTGTAAAATCTCCGGCGCGACGTACGAAGACGTTCCGCAGTTACATCGACACTTGTTTCGACCGTTTCGCACACCCTGCGCCAATCCGAAATCGATCAAACGCAACGAAAGCAAGTCATCCTTCTTCGCGAAAGACATGTTCTCCAGTTTCACGTCTCTGTGCACGATGTGCTTCTCGTGACACGCGCGTAGAGCTCGTAAGATTTGTCCCATCAACACGTTTGCCTCGTCCTCCTCGTACTCGCCCCTCGCGAGCAACGTCTCCAAGAGTTCCTCACCCTCCAACAACTCCATCACCACGAACGCGTTCGGATGATCGTGATAAAAATCGTACACGCTCACGACGTTCTCGTGTTCCACCGCGTGCGCGAGTTCGTATTCCACCCGCGCCTCTCGCAGTCGCATGCTTCGTTTCGGTTGTTTCGCCACGTTATTCGAGCTCAACGACGCGTCGTCTCGCTCGCTCCCATCGCTCACAGATTCGCACTCCGACGCGCGTGAACTCCTTTCATCGATATCTCTCCATCCCTGCACGCTCTCGCTCTCCTCGTCGTCGCTCTCGTCTTCTTCTTCGCTCGTCGCGCGCTCGTCGTCGCTCTCCTCATCCTCCTCTCGGATGCGAATCATCTTCACCGCGCGCACGACCCCGTCCTTCTTGCGAGTCGCTCTGTACACCAGACTGAACCCACCGCGCGATACCTCCTCCATGGCGTCGTACGCGTCTCGAAACCCGTCGACGCCGTCGCCAGACGTCGTCACCGTCGGCGGCGTCGGAAGACGGTGGTGGTCCCTCTTCGTCTCCGAGACGCCGTCGGGCGCCTCTCTCGCGCTGTCATCCGCGACGCGCGCGGGCGGTCGAGACGACGTCGACGCGGACGTCGATTTCGACGACGCGCATCCCATTCGTCGAGCTCTGACGCGCGCGAATGCGTGGACGAATGAATGCGTGGATGGGTGCACGAATCATTGGACCGATTTCGGATCGATCGAGCGCGACAGTGTGCGACGCGCGTCGTCGGTCGCGCGCGCCGTCGTCGTCGTCGACGCGTCCGTCGGTCGAGCGAGACGTCGTCGCGTCGTCTTTACTCGCGCGCGCGCGTCGACGACGACGGAGGTCGACGAAGATGAAGACGCCACGAAGACGATGGATGTCAATGTCAATCGCGATCTTCTCGACGGTCGTCGCCGCGCTGGCGATGACGACGTCCGCGCGCGGCGTCGCGATGGAGGAGGAGGAACGTCTGATCGGTTGGAAAGGCGAGGTGGCGCGCGAGCCTCGAGCGGGAGCGGGAGCGGTTCGCGAAGAGACGGCGCCGAGGGTGACGACGCTGAGTTGGACGCCGAGAGTGTTTCTGTACGAAAACTTTCTGAGCGACAAGGAGTGCGAACACATGATCGCGTTGGGAGAGAAGAAGTTGGAGCGTTCGACCGTGGTCGGAAACACCCCGGATGGACTCTTTTCGGACGTGCGATCGTCGTACGGAACCTTTGTCACGAGGCGGTTGACGAAGACGTTGTCGGAGGTTGAGGATCGAGTGGCGGAGTTTAGCGGCGTACCGTGGGAACATCAGGAGCAATTGCAGTTGTTGCGGTACGAGAACGGGCAGGAGTATAAGGCGCATCACGATGGATTGAGTTCGGGGGAGAACGGTGGGAATCGTATCGCCACCGTGTTGATGTTTCTGAGCGAACCCGAGGAGGGCGGGGAGACGGCGTTTCCGGACGCGGAGCCGTTGCCCGAGACAAAGGCGGATTTCTTGGCGAAGAAGGATACGTTCAGCGCGTGCGGATGGAACGATGGAGACGGGTTCAGCGTGAAACCGAAGAAAGGGTCCGCCGTGCTCTTCTTTTCCTTTCACATCAATCGCACGTCGGACACGTTGGCGGGACACGCGTCGTGTCCCACACTCAGAGGCACCAAGTTTACGGCGACCAAGTGGATCCACGAGAGTCCATTCTCCACCGGCACGTACGTCACGCCGACGTGTGAGGATGTAAATACAGAGTGCGCCGGATGGGCGAGTGTCGGCGAGTGCGAGAAAAACCCTGGATTCATGATGGGCGTAGAGAGCGTCGGCTCGTGTTCAAAGAGTTGTTGCGCGCGCATGGATCGGTCGACGTTGACGGAGATTCAAAAGACCTTTTGCGTTCCGTGCGATGGTTGAATTATTAATATTGATTAGCGCATTGTTACAAATAGTGACCACGGTAGAATTAAAGCACTCTCAGCGCTTCGTAGTGACCGGCGCCGTGAAAGAGCACGGCTAAATCCTCCTTGTCTCCGTCGTACTCGTCGCCGTATCGCCCGATGTTGCGCGCGCCCTCCTCCGACTCCATGTACACGCTGATCGGACTCGTCAACACGTGCGTGAGCATTAAAATCTCCGGTTCACCCCCCCACGTGGACGGCATCTTCATCCGACGACAGTACTGCTCGAAATCACCCTCGATGAACCACTCCGTCTCTTCCCGTCGCTCGTTGAGTTCCTCCACCGCCGCCGACCGCAACGCGTCCGCCTCCCTGATCTCTTCCGACTCGCTCGTTCGCTCGCCTCGATCTCGCAGCGAGCGCGCGACGGCGACGGAACGGAACAAACACCGTCCATCGCCGGCGACCGCGTGAACCTCGTACGACGACGATTCCGGCGACGATTCCGCATCCGACGCCGCATCCGACGCGGCGCATCGATACCCGACAGTTGACGCGATCGACGGCGCGCAGCGTCGCGAGGAGGGTACGATGGACGCGCGCGCGCGGTGAAACGTCGACGCGGATACCGCGGCGCCGGTCGTCGTCCGCGCAGTCGCGCTCGCGAGAGAAAGCGCGAGGGTCACGGCTCGAAGCATGCCGTCGACGCCGCGCTCTGACGATGAATCGATGATGAATGAATGAAGACGATGGGACGACTCGACTCGACTCGGTTCTCGGTTCTCGGTTCTCCGTTACATTGAATCGAAAAGTCGTTCGTCGCGTCACGTGCCCTTCGTGCGCTTCGACGCCGAAGATTTTTTAAACTTTTTATCCTTTTTCTCCTTCTTCTTCTTCTTGTCGGCGTCCGGCGTCTCCTCCGCCTTGTTCGATTTGGGCTCGAACGCGTGCTTGTCCTTTGATCCCGCCTTGCGCTTGACGGAGAGTAATTTGTTGGAACGACCAGAGGCGCCGTGAAGCGCGCTCGCCCACTCATCCTCCGTGCCGACGACGGCGAAACGTTCCAAATCGGTATCCTGCGCGCGGATGCGCAAACGCGCTCGGTCAGTACCGCGAGAGATGAAAGAGCAAAAAAATAATCGCGCGCGCGTCGTCGTCCGACGTCTTCGGCTCGGTAAGAACGCAGCGATATGTTTCTCAACATAGGGATGTTCTGCTACCTGGTTGATATTCGATTCGTCATCGCCGAAGACGTCGACGCCCATCGTCGCGGGTCGATGTCGAATCACACGCACCTCGAGGAGTTCTCTTCTCTTCGCCTCCATCTCCGCGTTCACGGCGGCGGCGCTGCAAAGATGAAAAAGAGGACATTCGGTCAGTCGGTCGGTCGAGAAGTCGTCGCCGCGAAGACTCGCGGTGCGTACGCCGCGCCCCGAAGAGTGATGGATCAGGCCTGTTGAGCTTAGTTACCAACACGGAACCCTCTGACTTATAACCCCGCCTAAACGGTGGCGCCAGAGGGCGAAAAAATTCTGGAACTATGTTGTCGTCTATCACTTCCATCCTCTTCGAAACCGTCGCGGGGGACGTGCGAGGAGCGAAAACGCGAAAAACGTACCCTTCATCTAATTCTTCGTCTAAACCAACGGCGTGCGGTTTCAACTCGGGCATGCTCATCGACGGCAGCGCGGCCGCGATTTCAGTCTCTCGAGCCAAAAGAAGCGAACCGTGGATGCGGCGAATCGATTTGTTGAACAACGCCATGATTTGTTGTCCCGGCAATTCCAAACTCTTCATCGCGTCGTCGATGGTCTTGAGCTGTAAACCAAGAATGAGCAAAATGACGGCTTGCGTGTACGACAGTGTCACGGGGATGCGCTTGGCGAAGTACGCGCGCGCGAGCGGCGGCACCAAGTCACCGATCAAGTGATGATCGACCAGAGCGTTGGAATATTTCTGAATTCTCCGTAAATCGTGCGGACTCAAAATTTCGTTATCTGCCTTTAAGACCGAGTCGCGACCGGCACCTCCCTTCTCGTCCCAGCTCAACTTCGGGGTCATGAGGGACAAGCACAGCGCGGGAGCCAAATCTCTGAACGCCGATCCCATGAGTGACGTGAATCGCACGCGGAAGTCCTCGTAGAACGAGTTCACCCACTCGCCGTCCGGACTCTCGTCCAATCCCACCGGGAAGCACGGTCGCAACATGATGCACGTGTGCTCGCCCGTCGTCTCGCTCGCCGTCTGCCTGAGATACACCGGTTTGTATCCACCCTTACTCCAGTAACTGTACAATTCGGGCGTGAGTCCGAAGGAAGTGCCGATCCAGTTGACATTTTCTGGCTTGCGCTCGGAGAGGTTTGTCAGCAGCGGCGGCAAGTCTTCGCGCGGCTTTAACGTCTCCTCTGTCAATTTTCCAGTCTCTTGCCAATGCTTCGTGTTCGTCTTCACGTCGATATCTTCAGCGTCTTCGCGCAAATCTGTGAGTTTACCTTCGTAGTAATCGTGGATGAGCTGAATGGCTCGAGATCCGTATCCTTGACGCGGTAAATCCGGATGCACGGCGATGCGAACGATGCGCACGCCAGTGAAGGATGGAAATCCTTCATCCTGGAATTGCGACGCCATCGTCCACGGAATGAGATCGCCCTGCGGCGATAACCCAGCCGCAAGCGTCGCGCGCGCACTCTTCTGCGAGATGGCACCCTCTAAAGCAACCTGAATGACGCAGAGAATTTCCGGCAACACGTTTTGAGTCTCATCCACGGGAGCTAGGAGGACGAAGAGTCGATGCGCCGGAGCGTCGGACATGAGCTGCAAGTCATTCGGCGTGTTGCGGTAGTGGCTAGAGACGTAAAGAGCCATCATCTTCTTGAGAAACTGCTCGCTCGCGGAGTGGGCGCTAAACAAAGTATCGCGAGACACTTCGTACAGCTCGCACGCGCTCGGAGGAGGCAACGCCGTGATGAGTGGAGTGAGCGCGTCCGCGGCGTCCAAGCAAAGCAAATCGTTCAACCATTTTTCGATGCGATCACCCGGAGAGTAACGCACGGGTTCGGCGAGCGCGACTTCTCTGAGTAACCTCGATCCTCCGGTCGCGAGCTTTCCATCCTTGTTGGTCTGTTGTGTCGTCGCCGCTTCACGTCGTAAATTACTGATGAGTTTGATGCTGAGCGCGCGACCGGTACCTTCGTAACCATTGATGGTGGAGCACAGAAACACGAGGTACGGTCCGAGTAAAGACTTCACAGTCGGTAACGGAATGGCTGCCGCCTCGTCTATCACCAACAACTCAGCCTGCGTGGCCCGTTCGGCGTGCTGAGGTAAAATGTATTGAATCGTCTGCCGGTGACGTCTGGTGACGTTGATACGAACAATGCACTTCCCAAAGGCTGGGTTCGTGGATTCCACCAAGTCGTAGTCCAAGTGTTCTTTGTATCCGAGCGAATCAAATCCCTTGAGGATGAAATCGAAGAAGGTCTTCAAGTTTTCAGGACTGGGCGACGTGACAAAAATGTTGGCATAGCCCATTTCCACCGCGCCCGCGACGGCGATGCCCATCGCGGCAGACTTACCTCGACCGCGCGCGGCGGTGAGCGCAACCGTCGATCGAAGCGTCTTCTCACTCGCAGCGTCGAGGAACGTGACGACCGCTTTCGCCTGATCCATTGTCTTGCAGCAACCCACGAGCGGACCCGCCGGCTCGACCTCCGCCATGCTCTCCTTCAAGTCTGTCAATTCTGAAGCCTCCCCATCCTCTCTTTCTTCCATCGGCTCGATGCCTCTGATGTGTGAACTGATTGGCAAAATATTCAACTCATCGTCCATCATGATGCATGTCGGACACGCTCCTAAACTGAGCGTGAACCTCTCGTTAAATCTAGCGACGACGTCTTGATGACCTTCGGTGCGAAATCTCGAGTGCACGTCCATCGTCATATTGTACAACTGCGTCAAGCTTTGCATGTTGGACAAAAGCAAGACAATTAAACCCCCGCCCTCGACGGTCTCAATCGTTCGCGCGAGCAAGTTGGGCGTCAACGCCTCGAAATCTTGCAGCACCGCCATTCCGTACGTGTTACCCAAAATTTTCTGCGTCTCCGCGTAGTAACAGTACCGAATATTCGTCGACGCCACGAACAGCGAAAACGGATCCTCGTTCTCCGCGTCCATCAATCCACTGTTCTGCATCTTTTTAATCTGTTTCGCTCGTTTCTTCTTGTGCGACGACAGATACAGATCCTTCTTATAACACCACAACACGTTCGGCCTCGACTTGACCACCGCCTTGCTCAGCATGTAGTGCAAGTTGACGATCTGATCCCTCCCTCGATCGCCCACGAGCACGAACATCGTGCGCTCGTTCTTCTTCACTCCATTCTCCACGAGCGTACGAATCCGCGCGTCCACCTTTTTCCGCATCGCGCGCGTCGTCTCCTCGCCTCTTCCGCCGCCGACGCACCACCGGTCGACGTCTCTCGCGCCGCTCTCGCGCGCGCGTTCGCTCGCTCGACGAGCCCACCGCGACGATCGCGATCGCGCGCACTCGTCTCACGCGCGCCGACTCTCTCCTCCTCGACCTCGCGTCGACGTGTGCCGCGCGTCATTCATTCATCCATCCAATCGGCACGGCGGCGGCGCTTTTTCACTTTTTGGGGACGACTCGTCGTCGTCACGCGCCGACGCACCGACCGGAATCGGTCACCGCGACCGGAGTCGACGCGACGCGCGTCCTCCTCCTCCTCCTC
>MDTE01104414.1_pt1 | contig 12903 bp, 9 predicted proteins | sample 811231 | NCBI WGS metagenome assembly MDTE01 (sample SAMN05326651, study PRJNA326480) | marine metagenome | isolation source: seawater | place: Indian Ocean: Red Sea | collected 2010
GATTGTTGTATGCAAGCTCAGCTAAAACTTTTCGATCTAATTTTATTTTAGATTTAGCAAGCCCATTTATAAATTTGGAATAAGTAAGACCCTCGGCTCTTACTCCAGCATTAATTCTTTGTATCCACAATTTTCTAAACTCTCTTTTTTTTGTTTTCCTGTCTCGGTAAGCATATTGCATTGCTTTTTCCATTGCTTGGCGAGCTACTCTAATGGTATTTTTTCTTCTACCATATTGGCCTTTAACTTTTTTTAAAACTTTTTTATGTTTTGCTCTGCTAACAACTCCACGTTTTGTTCTAGCCATACTAACCTCTTAAATTGTAAGGCATGTAAGACTTAACAATATTTGAGTCTTGTTTTGACATAACAGTAGTGCCTCTTTGCCTTCTTATTTGAGAATTTGTTCTCTTAATCATGCCATGACGCTTACCAGCTTGTGGCATCTTTATTTTACCGGAAGCAGTAAATTTAAACCTTTTTTTTGCAGAGCTTTTTGTTTTAAGTTTTGGCATAAATAATTGAGTTTTTATATAGACAATAACATATCTTAGCAAGTCGCTAATAAGATAGGTTTAGATAGGCTGAATTATCATTACCATTTGTTTGCCTTCAAATTTAGGCTTACTTTCAACTTTTGCTATATCTTTAGTTTCGTCTATTATTTTATCCATTAATTCTTTACCAAGATCAGTATGTTGCATTTCTCGGCCTTTAAACTTCACCGTAAACTTTACTTTATCTCCTTTAGTAATAAATTTTTTTGCATTCTTAATTTTGAAATTATAATCATGAGTTTCAGTACCGGGTCTAAGTTTGATTTCTTTTAAAGATACAGTTTTTTGCTTTTTCTTTGCCTGATTAGCTTTTTTTTGCAAATCATACTTATATTTTCCCATATCCATTATTTTACAAACCGGAGGGTTTGCGTTTGGTGAAATTTCAATTAAATCTAATTCCTCTCGTTTTGCTAATTCAATTGCTTTTTTTAGCAAAAGCACTCCTAGATTTTCTCCATCACTACCAATAACTTGTACGTCCAAAGCTCTTATTCGCTCGTTAGCTCTTGGACCTTGAGGTTTTGTTCTTCTTTGAAAATAATTTGGTTTTGAATTTGACACTTAGTTTAAAGGCAGCTTGTTTAAATCTATCATTTTTTTAATTAATTTTTCTCTTTTAATAACATCTTGTTTTTCAGAGCCCAATTTTCTTACAGTTACGGTTTTTTCAGCAACTTCTTTTTTGCCGCAAATTATAATATAAGGAACTTTTGCTAATGAATGCTCTCTTATTTTATAATTTATTTTTTCATTCCTTAAATCCATTTCACATTTTATACCTTCTTTGAATAGATCTTCAAATAATTTTTTAACGTAATTGTTGTTCTCTTCTGTTATAGGACATACTACTGCTTGTGCAGGTGATAACCAAAAAGGCAATTTACCAGCATAATTTTCTATTAAAATTCCTATAAATCTCTCTAATGATCCAAATAAGGCTCTATGCAACATAACTGGAACTTTTTTTGTTCCATCTTTTGAAACATAAGAAGCTCCTAATCTACCCGGCAGGTTAAGATCTACTTGAAGTGTACCACACTGCCAATCTCTTCCTATAGCATCTCGCAAAACGAATTCAATTTTCGGTCCATAAAAAGCTCCCTCTCCTTTATTAATCGTATATTCAAGATTTGATTTTTTAATGGCTGTCAAAAGAGCAGCTTCAGATTTGTCCCAAACACTATCATCGCCAACTCTTTGGATTGGTCTATCAGAATATTTTAAAATTATATCTTTAAAACCTAAATCTTTATAAATTTCTAAAATTAAATTTGTCACTGATAATGACTCTTCCGTAATTTGATCTTCTGTACAAAAAATATGTGCATCATCCTGAGTGAATGCTCTTACTCTTAATAATCCATGAAGTGCACCAGAAGGTTCATATCTATGAACTTTTCCAAACTCTGAAAGCTTTAAAGGTAAATCTCTATAACTTTTCAAGCCTTGATTAAAAACTTGAACACATCCTGGACAATTCATTGGCTTTACTGCAAAAGTTTTTTCATCAGGTGTTTCAGAAGTAAACATATGTTCTCCAAACTTTTCCCAATGACCAGATTTTTCCCATAATGTTTTATCTAATAGTTCAGGCGTATTAATTTCTTTATAGCCAGCTAATCTTTGCTTCATTCTCATATATTCAACTAGTCTTTGAAATAATAACCAACCTTTCTCATGCCAAAAAACTGATCCTGGACTTTCTTCTCTAAAGTGAAATAAGTCCATTTCTTTTCCTAGTTTTCTGTGATCTCTTTTCTCCGCTTCCTCAAGTCGATTGAGATAATCATTAAGCTCTTTTTTAGTGCTCCAACAAGTACCATAAATCCTTTGCAACATTTCATTGTTGGAATCACCACGCCAATAAGCTCCAGATACTTTAGTAAGTTTAAATGCTTTTCCAATCTTACTAGATGATGCTAGGTGAGGACCTCTGCATAAGTCGTGCCAAGTATCCCCATGATGATAGACAGAAAGTTCCTCATTTTTTGGGATGCTTTCAATAATTTCTGCTTTATATTTTTCACCTATCTTATTAAAATGTGTTATTGCGTCAGATCTTTTCCAAACTTCTCTTCTTGTTTTCACATCCCTATCGATTATATCTGACATTTTTTTTTCTATTTTAATTAAATCTTCATTAGTAAAAGGTTCTTTTCTTGCGAAATCATAATAAAAACCATTTTCAATTACAGGACCTATAGTAACTTGTGTTCCGGGATATAACTCCTGTACTGCCATCGCCATTATATGAGCAGCGTCGTGTCTAATTACCTCTAAACCCTCTTTGTCTTTAGATGTAATTATTCTCACTTTTGAGTCTTTTGTAATCTCGTGGCTCAAATCTTTTAAAAAGCCATCCACCTCCATTATCAAAGCTGATTTTTCAAGAGACTTGCTTATCTTTTTAGTCAACTCAAATCCAGTGATCGATTTTGTAAAAGGAATTTTTTTACCATCTAATAGTTGAATTTGAGGCATTAATTTTTTAATAATTTTTTATATTCTCTTAAATTTGAATCACACATTGCTTCTACATCAAATTTTTTTGATATATTTTTTCTACCTTCGATTCCCATTAATTTCAACTCTTCTTGACTTAATTGAATAACAGTATTTAGACTTTTGGCAAGATCTCTTGGGTCATCATATTTATATAAAAAACCAGACTTTTTATTTAAAATGGTTTCTTTTGATCCACCTATATTACTTGCAACTATTGGTTTTCCCATTGACTGGGTCTCGACTGATACACGTCCAAAAGCCTCGGGCTCTATAGATGCTGAAACAACTACATCAGCCAATGAGTACGCCAACGGCATTTCTTTACAATTTTGAATAAATTTTATTTTTTTTGTTAAACTATATCTTTCAACTAAACTTAACAATTTTTTATAGTACACTTTTCTACCTTGATCAGAACCTAATATGATAGCTTGAAAATTAGTAAAGTTGTAATCTTCAATTAATATATTTAGCGCCTCAATTAATTTTTCTTGGCCTTTCCAATATGTCAACCTTCCAGGCATTAAGATGGTAAACTTATTAAGATCTAAGTTCCATTCTTGTTTTAATCTTTCCTGCTTGAGAATTGAGATGTTTTTTGGATTAAAATAATCAACATTTATACCTCTAAATATCACTCGTAATTTTTTTTTTTTATTTAAATATTCGTTATAATTATCATTAATATGTCCGAAGATAAAGTTAGAGCCAGCGATAGTTAAATTCGATCTTAACATTATACTATTGTAAAATTTTTTAAGTTTACTTTGAAAGTTGTACGTACCATGAAAGGTAGTTACAAAATTTGTATTCGTTAATTTACAAGCAAAATAACAAGACCAGGCAGGTGCTCTGCTTCTTGCGTGCACAATATTTATTTTTTTTAACAAAATGATAAATGATAAAAAAAATATATTTAAGAAAATTAAAATCGGATTTTTAGAGTGGACTGGTAATCTAAATACTTTTACTTTATTTTTTTTGACAAATTTCAGTAATTCCCCACCAGACGTAGCAATATGAGAATTGCAATTCTGTTCTGCCAAATAATGCGCAATATCATAACAGCCTGTTTCTGCACCTCCATAACCTAGTTTGGGAATTACTTGTAAAACATTTATTTTAGTAGTCATATCTTTTGTATATAATAACAAATTAAATTGTCCTAATATGAAAAAATTTAAATTTTTGAAATTCTCAAAGACTAAAAAACTCAGATATACTGATAATTATTTCAAAAAAAAACTTTATTTGGTTTTTTTACATGGTTTCATGTCTGATATAGAAGGCAAAAAACCTCAAACTTTTTTGAAATTTGCTAAACAGAACAAATTGGGCTTTTTAAGTTTAGAATATTCTGGTCACGGTAAATCGTCTGGAACATTCACTAAAGGCAATATAAGCACTTGGACTAAGGATACAAAAAGAACAATTGAAAGCGTCGTAAAAAAAAATAATTTCATCTTGATTGGTTCAAGCATGGGCACTTGGATTGCTTTGAATCAGTTTAAATATTTTCAATCTCAAATTAAAGGTTTGATGGGTATTGGATCTGCTCCGGAATTTTTAACTAGATTAATGTGGAATAAATTTCCAAAAAAAATCAAAAATGAAATATTAATCAAAGGTAAGGCAATAATTAAAAATGGGGATTATGAGTATCCAATTACTTACCAATTAATAAAAGATGGGGAAAAAAACAAAGTTCTTAACAAGATTATTAATTCAAAAATAATCGTTACTATGATCCATGGAAAAAGTGATGAGGTGGTTCCTATTACATTTTCTAGGTTAGTATTGTCAATTTTCAAGAAAGCTAAAAGAAAACTTGTTGTAATTAAGAATGGTGATCATAGCTTATCAAGTGCAAAGCATTTAAAAATTCTATTAAAAGAATTAAAAGGAATTATTGAAGATTTCGTTTAATCCCTCTACGTATGTTGGATATTTTAATTTATATTTGAAAAATGTTTTCATCTTTTTGTTATCAACTTTTTTTGAGTCTTTATAAAAGTTTTTTAACATTTCGCTCTCAATTTCACTTAATTTTATAAGTTTCGGTTGTTCTAACTTTAATAATTTTGCTCCATAAGCAGCTACCTCTACTTGTGGGGCTGGTTTATCATCACAAATGTTATATGTTTCACTACTTTTAAAATTTTCTAAAGACTCGAATAAAACGTTTGCTATATCTTCGACATGCACTCTAGAAAAAAAGTGATTTTTTTCATCAACTAATTGGACTTTGTTATTTTTTAGTCTCTTTAAAATATTGAACTCATGAGAATAAATCCCTGCTAGTCTAAAAATTTGCAGTGGTAGGTTGTGTTTTTGTGAAAGTTCAGTCCAAGATTTTTCTGCTTTTAGTCTATCTATTCCGTTAACTGAAGTTGGCTTAGTTACGCTTTTTTCATTAACCCATTCGCCTCTATGATCACCATAAACACTGGTTGCTGAGAGGTAGGTAATCCACTTACATTTTTTATTTTTTTTTAAACTCATTTCAAAATTTTTGCTAACTAAGTCTTCGCCATTCACGGGGGGTATCGAAATCAGTATATAATTAGCTTTCTCAAGCTCATTTTTTAATAGCTCATCAAATTTTTCTGTTTCGAACATGTATGAATTAATTTTTAAATTATTAATTTTGATTTGATGACTTTCTTTTCTTGAAGTTATTGCAAGTTTAAAATTTATATTCCTATCAATTAGTTTATTAATAAATGCTTCTGCTACTTGGCCAAATCCAAAGCAAAAGATATTGATTTTATTCATTAGCTGACTTTCTTAGTAATAGGTCTGAGGCTAATTGGATTATCTAATTTATCAAGCATTTCAATCGGGCAAATTTGTTTAAAATTTCTTATTTCTTCATCAAAATTATCAATAATTACTTTTGCTTTTTGGGAATTAGTTTTAGATTGAAAATCCTCAATATTTTTTCTTAGGAATGATTTCCAAAAATCTGTTTCTACTTGCTGCCAAATAATTGAGGCAGGGTTTGCGAAGTTCTCAAATTCATTTTTTTTATCGTAAATAAAAGCCATTCCACCTGTCATTCCTGCTCCAAAATTATCTCCTACCAAACCTAATATTATAGCTGTTCCACCAGTCATGTATTCGCATCCATGGGCACCGCAACCCTCTACGATTGCAAAACTTCCTGAGTTTCTAACGGCAAACCTTTCACCAGCTTGTCCTGATGCATATAGTCTTCCGGATGTTGCTCCGTATAGCACTGTGTTCCCTATAATAGTGTTTTGATCAGAAACTAAGTTGCTTTTAGGTGAGGGTTTGACAATTATTTTTCCTCCTGACAATCCTTTACCGACATAATCATTACAATCACCCTCTACTATTAAACTTATGCCTTTAGTTAAAAAGGCTCCTAATGACTGACCTGCTGAACCTTTTAGGTTAATATTAATTGTGTCATCATTTAGCTTGTTATTACCAAATTTTTTATAAATATGATGAGAAAGCCTGGTTCCAACGGATCTTGAGGTGTTCTCTATTTCAAACTCAAAATTATTTTTATTTTTCTTATCAATTTTACTTTCAATTTCAGACCAAATTTTTTCATCGAGTGTTTCTGGAACTTTATTTATATGATTATCCTTACAATATCTTAAATTTTCACCAGGATCTGTTTGTACTAGTAAGGGGTTTAAATCAAGATCATCTAAATTCGGTGCTCCTTTATTGACTTGAGATAATAAATCTGTTCGTCCAATTATTTCGTTTATTGATTTAAATCCGAGCGAAGAAAGAATCTCTCTTACTTCCATTGCAACAAATTTAAATAAATTTACAACTTTTTCAGGAGTTCCAGTAAATTTTTCTCTTAAAGATGGGTCTTGGCTGCAAACTCCTACAGGGCAAGTGTTTGAATGACATTGTCTGACCATTATACATCCCATAGCAACCAAAGAGGAGGTCCCCATGCCGTATTCCTCTGCTCCCATCATAGCGGCAATAACAACATCTCTTCCCGTTTTCAGGCCACCATCCGTTCTGAGTGTAACGTTATGCCTTAAATTATTTAAAGTGAGAACTTGATTAGCCTCTGTCAGCCCCATTTCCCAAGGTATCCCTGCATATTTAATGCTAGTTTGAGGACTGGCTCCAGTCCCCCCAGAATGTCCAGATATTAAAATGATATCAGCCTTCGCTTTTGCTACCCCGGCTGCAATAGTTCCGATGCCGGTAGAGGCAACAAGCTTAACTCCAACTCTGGCTTTCGGATTAATCTGTTTTAAGTCGTATATTAATTGAGCTAAATCTTCGATAGAGTAGATATCGTGATGCGGTGGGGGAGAAATTAAAGTTACACCAGGAGTTGAGTGTCTTAATCTGGCTATTTCTTCAGTTACTTTAAATCCAGGGAGTTGACCACCTTCGCCTGGTTTTGCGCCTTGAGCAATTTTAATTTCTATTTCGTTTGCATTATTTAAATAATCAACTGTTACACCAAATCTTGCAGACGCTATCTGTTTTACCCTTGAATTTGCACTGTCTCCATTCGCAAGAACTTTAAATCTTTTAGCGTCCTCACCTCCTTCTCCACTACATGAGGCGCCTTTAATCCTATTCATACCTGTAGCAAGTGTTTCATGAGCTTCAGCCGATAAAGCTCCGTGAGACATACTTCCACTTCCAAATCTTTTAAGAATATTTTCAAGCGGTTCTACTTCATTGATATCTATTGAAGTGTTTGATTTTTTAAACTCTAATAAATCTCTAATATTAATTGGTGGTAAATTGTGTAAACCGGCAGAGTATTTTTTATACTGCTCGTATGATCCATTTCCAACTGAACTTTGTAAAAGATGTATTAACTTACCTTGATATTGATGATCTTCTCCGCTTTTTCTATACCTATAAAGACCACCAATAGGTAGAGTAAATACATTTTTAGCATTAAACTTTTTATGTAATTCTTTTATCTTCTTTTCAATTCCTATTACACCTATCCCAGAAATTCTTGAGGACATTCCTGGAAAATAATCGGAGACAATAGCTCTGCTTAGTCCTACTGCCTCAAAGTTACATCCTCCTCTGTAAGAACTAATCACAGAAATACCCATTTTTGACATTATCTTTAATAATCCAGCATCGATCGATTTTTTAAATTTTACTACGCAACTTTCAAAGTCAGATTTTCCAAATAATTTTTTTTCGAATCTTTGATAAATGCTATCGATAGCTAAATAAGGATTTACGGTAGTAGCACCTACGCCAATCAAAACTGCAAATGAATGTGTGTCAACAGCATCTGAACACTCTACGTTTAGTGAACAATAACCTCTTAATCCATGTTTGACCAAATGAGAATGGACCGCTCCAACTATTAAAATGCTTGGTATACTTGCATTTTGATTAGTAATATTTTTATCAGATAAAACTATACAAGTACTTCCCTGCCTAACAGATGTTTCAGCTTCTTCCCTTATTTCCTCTATTCGCTCCTTCAGTGATGAAGATATATTAAACGTACAGTCAATTACCTTAGTTTTTTTTGAAAAAAACTTTTTGAATTTTCTAAATTGTGAATTTGTGAGTATTGGACTATCTAAAACATAAATGTTTTCTTCTGTTAAATTATCAAAATCTAAAATGTTTCCAAGATTTCCAAATCTTGTTTTTAAACTCATAACTTTATTCTCTCGTAAAGAGTCTATTGGTGGATTTGTTACTTGGCTAAAATTCTGTCTAAAGTAATGCGAAACTGGTCTAAAGTGGCTTGATAAAACTGCGACCGGGGTATCGTCTCCCATAGAGCCTGATGCTTCTTTACCTTCCTCAGCCATAGGATGAAGAATAAGTTCAAGATCTTCAACACTCAATCCAGATAGATACTGTCTCTTTCTTAATTCTTCGCTGATAAAATTTGGCTTTTCATTCTCATGAGAAATTTTCTTTTCAAGGTCAATGATTTGCTTGTTGTATTTTTTGTAATCTTTAGCTAAAAAATCTTTTATTTCTTTGTCTTTAAATAATTTTCCCTTTTTTAAATCAATTGCTATAATCTGACCTGGGCCAAGCTTACCCTTTTCGATTATATTTTCCTCCGGAATTTTGATCATTCCACTCTCAGAACCTGCAAAAAATAAGTTATCCGAAGTGATAGTATATCTTAAGGGTCTCAAACCATTTCGATCAGAAGAGGCTAAAACCCATTTAGCGTCTGTTGCACAAATAGCTGCAGGTCCATCCCAAGGTTCAATTGTGCTATTTAAAAAATTAAATAGATCTTGGTGATTTTTAGGAACTGTTTTGCTTCTTTTAGACCAAGCATCAGGAATCATCATGAGTTTAATGAGGGGTGCAAGTTTGCCAGAGTGAACTAATAATTCAAAAACGTTATCAAGTGCGCCTGAGTCTGATGTGCTTCTAATTACTGGTTTTAAATCTTTTACATTTTTAAATAACGAACTTGACATGTCTTGTTCATGAATTTTCATCCAATTGATATTCCCTTTTAAAGTATTAATCTCTCCATTGTGAGCAAGTGTTCTAAAAGGTTGAGCTAAATCCCAGCTGGGGAAAGTATTCGTTGAGTATCTCTGATGAAAAACGGCAAATCTTGAGGTTAATTTCTTATCATTTAGATCCGGATAAAATTCAGAGAGCATTTCTGCTAAAAACATTCCTTTATAAACAATTGATCGAGAACTAAATGAACAGATATAAAATTGTTTAAGTTGGCTTTCTCTAGCAATTTTTTCTATTTTTTTTCTAGTCTCAAAAAGATCTCTTTCAAGGTCATTTGTTGCTAAATTTTCATTTTTTTTAAACATTACTTGAGCAATTTCAGGCCTACTTTGATCTGCAGTCTTGCCGAGAACACTTGGATTTATTGGAACCTGTCTCCAACCATAAATATAATAATTTGCATCAAGTAAGGCTGCTTCAATTATCTCTCTACATTTTTCTTGCTCTGAATAATCTGTTCGAGGCAAAAAAACCATTCCAACGCAAATTCTTTTTTCATCATCAGGTGCATGACCGGTTGCCAAAATCTTTTCTTTAAAAAATTCCGTAGCAATTTCAATTTGAATTCCTGCACCATCACCAGATTTCCCATCTGCATCCACAGCACCTCTATGCCAAATTGCCTTTAATGCCTCAATTCCATACTCAACAACTTTCCTAGTTTTTTTTCCATCTGTTGTAGCTATTAAACCAACTCCACATGCGTCATGCTCCATATCAGGTTTGTAGTTAAAAGTTTTTTCCAATAGAAGTTTATTTTTTTTATAATTTTGCATACTATGCCGCTTCTATAGATTTTTTCTTATCTAATTTTAATTGTAAATATTTTTCAATTTGAAATGCTGCATCTCTTCCATCTCTAATTGCCCAAACCACAAGTGATGCTCCTCTTACAATATCTCCAGCTGCAAATACTCCTTCCAGATTCGTTTGCATTGTTTTTAGATCAATCTTAATTGTTCCCCATTGAGATATGCCTAATTCTTTTGCATCAAATAGTTTTGGAAGATTTTCAGGATCAAATCCTAATGATTTTATAACTAGGTCAGCTTTTATAACATAATTTGAACCTTTTTCTATTTCTGGACGTCTTCGTCCTGATGAGTCAGGATCTCCAAGCTTCATCTTATCTACCTCAACTGCCTCTACTATATTATTTCCTATAAAGCTCTTTGGGCTTGTAAGCCAGACAAATTCTACACCTTCCTCTATAGCATTGCCAACTTCCCTAGCAGACCCTGGCATATTTTCTCGGTCTCTCCTATAAATACATTTTACCGATTTAGCTTTTTGTCTTACAGACGTTCTTACACAATCCATTGCTGTATCCCCACCACCTATCACCACTACATCTTTTCCTTCAGCATTTAGAGTACCATTATCAAATAACTCCACCTTGTCTCCCAAACCTTTTTTGTTAGATGCTGTTAAAAAGTCCATAGCAGGAAAAATATTTTTTAGTTTTTGCCCTGGAATATCGATTTCTCTAGCTTTATATACACCTGTCGAAATTAAAATTGCATCATGTTGGTCTTTTAATTCGTACAAAGTTTTATTTTTTCCAACTTCAAAATTTTGAACAAATTTTATACCACTTTCTTTCAAAAGTTTTGTTCTTCTCTCAACTACAAATTTTTCTAATTTAAAATTTGGTATTCCATATATTAATAATCCTCCAGGCCTATCATAACGGTCATAAATTGTAACTTGATAACCTGATTTTCTTAATTCTTCTGCGCATGCCATACCAGCTGGACCTGCCCCGATTATACCTACTGATTGCTTCAATTCTTTTTTAACTTTAATTGGTTTAACCCATCCTTTTTCCCAAGCGGTGTCGGTTATATATTTTTCTATAGATCCTATAGTAACTGTCCCATGACCAGACTGCTCTATTACACAGTTTCCTTCACAAAGTCTGTCTTGAGGACAAATTCTGCCGCAAACCTCAGGCATATTATTAGTGCTTTGAGATATTTCATAAGCTTCTTTTAATCTTCCTTCTGCAGTTAGTTTCAACCAGTCGGGAATATTATTACTTAGTGGACAATGAATTTGACAAAAAGGTACTCCACACTGAGAACATCTACTAGACTGCTCTGAAGCTTTTTCAGTAATAAACTCATTATAAATTTCTTTGAAGTCATCTTTTCTTTTCGACGTACTTCTTTTAACAGGAGACTCTTGTTTTAAACCGACAAATTGTAACATTTTTTTTTCATGGGAACTCAAATTAATAAAGTCTTTATTAAATTAACACAAAAAAAAGGTCAATAACTATTACCTAAATATTTAAATTCCTTTATTTTTAATGCTATTTTTTGCATAGCTGATATGCATTCATGAATGACATTAAAAAAACATCCTTCAATTTTAATTATTTGTAATGATTGAAGCACTGATTCTCTCTCTGATTCAAGGTGTCACAGAATTTTTACCGATAAGCTCATCTTCACATTTAATTCTATTTTCTAAATTTACAAATTTTCAGAATCAAAGTCTATCTTTGGACGTAAGCTTACATATCGGTTCGTTTTTAGCAGTAATAACTTTTTTTTATAAAGATCTTTTAGAATTTATTAGAAATAGAGACCTTTTTATAAAAATTCTAATATCATCTTTACCGGTAATGATATTAGGGTTTTTATTAGTTCAAACAAATTTAATAAGTGAGTTAAGAAATATAAAAGTAATAGGTTGGATGACATTATTATTTGGATTACTGCTTTACATAAGTGATAAATTCAATATGCATAAAAATATTGGAGCTGATTTTACTTACAGGTCTGCAATCATAATAGGGTTTTTTCAAATGATTTCACTTATTCCAGGTGTTAGTAGATCTGGTATATCCATTACGGCAGCTAGATTATTAAAATTTAACAGATATGATGCTGCTAAAATTTCTTTTTTATTATCAATACCTACTTTAGCAGCTGTTTCTGTCTTTGGGATTAATAACATTTTGTCTTCAGACAATATTAATATTTCATCTCTAAATCTTATTTCGATATTTTTATCATATGTCTTTTCTCTAATAACTATTAAATATTTTTTACAATATATCAAAAATTTCAACTTAGATATTTTTGTAATTTATAGAGTTATATTGGGAATCGTTATTTTAGCTTTTGCTTATTTATAAAATTATCGTAAAGAAAATTAAAATTATCAAAACTACGATAAAGAATATAATTACAGATTTTTGTAGGGAAATATTTTTTAGCAAATTCATACCTTATACTTATAATTTATCTTGAATATTTCAATAAAATAATGGTGCGCCTGCTAGGATTTGAACCCAGAACCTCCTGGTCCGTAGCCAAGCGCTCTATCCAGTTGA
>MDTE01104007.1_pt1 | contig 12902 bp, 15 predicted proteins | sample 811231 | NCBI WGS metagenome assembly MDTE01 (sample SAMN05326651, study PRJNA326480) | marine metagenome | isolation source: seawater | place: Indian Ocean: Red Sea | collected 2010
AACGAAATTGGTGCTTTTGAAAGTGGGGTTACAGCAAAATTAATGGGAACAGTTCCTGCAGTTGTTTTTGGTGGTGTCATGACAATATTATCTGTAGGATTTACAAATTTTAAATTTCCAAAATTCAAAAATTTAGATTTAACTAAAGAAATTAAAGATTAAAAAACAAAATGTATCTTCTTAAATAATTTTTAAATTTGTAAGTAAAAAATGAAAATCTACAAAATAGTATTTATCGCACTATTGTTATTAATAAAACCATTATTAGCACAAAAGTATTCTACTCTAGAAATAGATCAAAAAATGCCGGTTCAAAACTATAAAGTTAAAAGTATTAATGGTGATTTCATAAGCCTCAACGATAATATAAAAAAAAATGGAATTTTAGTTGTTTTCACCTCTAATAAATGTCCATTTGTTGTAATGTGGGAAGATAGATATAAATTAATTGAAGATGAATGTCTAAAAAGTGATATTGGAATGGTTTATATTAACTCAAATGAAGCCAGAAGAGATAGAGACGATTCAATCGATAAGATGAAAGAACATGCAAGAAAAATGGGATATAAATATCCATATTTAATTGATAGAAATAGTAAAATAGCAAATAGTTTTGGAGCAAAAACAACTCCCCATATTTTTTTATTTAATAAAAATAAAAAGCTAATTTATAAAGGCGCTATTGACGACAATTATCAATCAATTAAAAACGTAAAAGAAAAATATCTCATTAATGCAATAACGCAGCTAAATAATAATGAAGAAATAAAAATAAATACAACTAAAGCTATTGGCTGTAGTATTAAAAGAAAAAAATAATCTATCAAGAATTAATTGATAGGTAAAAAACTATAAAATTTATTGTAGCATAACAAAACGAGGGTAACGTTTTTAAAAACGAATCTTTGACACGGATTCTGGTAATCATCGCTCCGATCATCATTAAAAACAACAAAAATGAGGAAATGATGGTTAACATGCTATTATAAAATCCTAAAATTAAACCAACACTTGCAAATATTTGTGAATAAGCAATTAAATACCTTTTACTTGCAAAACCCCATCTTTTATATTCTGCAACCATTTTTTTTGATACTAAAGAATTAATACCGTAATATAAAAATGATAAAACAGAAATCCAACTAAGAACAAACTCTAAATCCACTAGATTTTAATAACTAGCACTGGCAATAAATAAAGAAACCAATAATAATAAAAAAGAAGGAATAAACTTATGTATTGGATTCTTAAATTTAAAATGAAAATATTGAGCACAAATCATTAAAAATGCCATTATTAAAGAAGAAAAAAACAACAACTCATTATACCAAATACCTAAGACTAAAATAGTTGATAATGATATTTTTAATGCACCAACAAAATTTCTTGTCAATGCAGAAAGTTGATAATGCTCAAATTCAAGAACTATATTTTCGTATCTAACTACCCATACAACTAAAATTGAAAAAGCAATGACTAATTGAGAGAGTATCAATATATTTTCCATATTTATTTTTTTTTAAATATATTATTTTTTTTTAATCAAACAAAATTGTTTTTTTGAAGCTATTATCATCATAAATTTCAATAAATGGTATGTTAACTTTAACCTTATTTTTTTTGCCAAGTATATCTGTTACAATTAGCAATTCTTTTTTATCAGCTTGTTCTTCTATGTTAGTTATATCATAATCACAATTTCCAGGCATATTTAAATCTAGCCAGTCAAGTCTATTAGCTATCCATGATTTCAAAGCTATTATTTCTTCAGCATATGACTGTGGAATTGGACTTGGTTCAATCCAAATTTGCTGACCAATATGAGGCCATTTGGTAAAATTTCTAGATTTAGCATCACTAATCAAAGTTGTATCTGTTTTTATCCAATAAAAAATAGAATCTTGATGCAGAAAAGTATTTCTAAAATTATCCCATCTGCATTTTAATCTATTTTGAAATATAGTATCTTGCATCATTGATTGCCACCACATAGGCATCGACATTAAATCTTCACAATCAGACTGATTTTGAAGATATGTCCATCCACTTGGATCATCATTTGAACAGACCAATGAAACTCCATAAGTTTGATCAAAATCCCAAATAGGACCAGCATTTAATTTCCCGCCATTTTTATCTCTATCTTTATGTAAATAAGAACTCAACTTATAACCATCAGAATTTTTACTAAACTCGTTAATGATTAAAAAATCAACAAAAGAGTTTAAATTAATATAGTCTGTATATCTGTTTCCTAAGTAATTATGATAATCACTTGAAAAAACAGCGCTTTCAAAATTATAAAACCAATCAGAGATATAATTTTCTTGCTCTATTTGAATATTATCTGCCTTTGGATAATACCACTGATAAAAAAGTGGAAAATATCCTGACTGAGAGTAATAATTAGATGAAAAACCTTGCGAATAATAGCCTAACCAATCCAATCTTAAAATATATCCACCAGTTAATGAATCACCATAAATATCATCATCATCTAATTTTGCAATATCTACCCTATCATCATCTCGTTTTATTTTTTCACATAGAATGTAAAGTCCTCTGTAATCGCCATCAATTATTAGTTCAACGTAGCGCCAATTTGATGCATAATGACCCATTCTTTGAAATAAATAAAAACTAAAGGGTATTCTGACTTGACTTTTGTCAATTACCATAGCATGAAGAATCCAATCTTCTTCTTTCCCCATACCCAAGAGTGATGCTGAAGTATCTTCATTATTACTGTTCCACAGTTCAATAGAATAAGTCTTTTTATCGAAACCTTGAGTAGAATTTCCTCGAGTTTCTATACCACAAAAGCCATTATAATGATTTGGGAAATCATTAATATTATTCAAAACTCCAACACCATTATCGATAATCTGAAAGTTGACTGGTATTTTTGGTTCATCAGGAATGTATGCTCCTCCAGTGTTAATTATTACAATTGGTAAATTAGAATTATATAAAATTTGTGAGTTAACTATATTAAATTTTGAAAATCCAAAAAAAATCACAAGAAGAGTAAAAAATTTATTTGTCATTTTTTTAGTTAATCAATTATAATTTTCTTTTTGACAGAACCATCATCATACAATTCTAAAATAGGAGTATTATATATAGTATTAGTTTTTCTTCCAATAAAATCAATTGTTTTTACTAATTTATTATTAGTGTATTGTGAATTATTAATTGTATTAGTTAAGACTGAATTATCAATCATAATATTTTCATCACCAATTTGATAGTCAGTAAATTGAAAAATAAAAATAAACATTTCATCATTTGTATTTAGTCCAGATTGAACTAAAACTGGATTAGGATTAGAAATAGATACTGTATTATCATAGCTACCATTTGCATAAATCATACTTCCCGCCGGGATTTTTAAAAATTTTTTAAATAAATATGCTCCTTGCCATTCAAAATCCCACTTATTAATTCTAATTAAATTTATAGTATCACTTGTTGGCGTAACAGCAAAACATTGCATGTCTTTTCCTAAAAGATGCATGTGTGGATAAATTGACATTAGTGAAATGTCATTTATAAGCGGTCCATATGTAGCTGAAATTTGTGTGATTTGATTTGGTAAAACAAAAAATGGAGGGTCAGGTGGTAAGCCCTCATTTATTAAATATTCGGTATATATTTCTCTAACATTAGTGTTTTGAGGATAAAAATAAAATCTGACTTTAGTACTGTCAATTTGACCAAAACTTCCTTCTGGATAGTGCAAACCTAATCCAATACTACTATTTGCCGGGATTTCAATACCGAAATTATCAATTGAAGACAAAGGAAATTCTAATGGAACAGAACCTGGTGCATAAGTGTAAACTTGGTTTCCAACAGGTGCCATACAATTTGTTGATATTGGATTTGAAATTCCTAATTCATCAACTGAAACTAATACATGATGAACTATTTGAGGATTTCCTGGCACTACTTCAATTGCTCTAACTTGTCTGTCAGTTGTTAAATTTGATGGAAGAGAAAAACACACATAATCGTCAGAACTAGAAGTAGCATTACTGTAATAAGTAGGAATTTGTATTTCTAAATCAGGTGAGCCTAAATTATTATCATTAGAAAACGAGGGCATTTGAGGTAATAAATTTGTGTCTCCAAGAGGTGAACCATTAAAAATCCAATTTGTAATCAAATCAATTTCATTTGATGACAAAATATTCTCGTAAGCATATCTTTGAAAAGTTGTATCTGGAGGCCATGGGGGCATTTCACCACTAGATGTAACATGCTGAATTAAGCCTGCATTTGAAACCGTATTAACGTATGACTCGAAGGATAATGGTGCAATTCCGCCATCATGATGACATTGTAAACATTTTCCATAAATAATTGGAGCAATATCTTCAGAATAATTTGGATTTTGAGAGTAAGCTAGTATATTGATAAAGAAAAAAATAAAAAAGAGCTTCTTCATTAGTAGTTTTTTAATAGTTTCTTTTCAACTGTTCCATCTTCGTAAAAATATATTTGAGGTATATATTTGTTACGTGAACTTTCTTGTCCTAAAAAATTAGAAATTCTAATTATCTTCTTTTTATTAACATTAAAATTAAAAGCTGAACTTTGCATACAAAAATTAACACAACTTAATGAATCACTAAAACTACCGCTATTATTATTTTGCGGAGTACAAATACTATTCATACACTCCCAAGATAATGGATTATTAAATCCAGTAAAAGTTATATTATCAAACAAAACAACTTCATCATCATATCTTGGATTTGGATCAAAATCTGGAAAGATTACCATTTGATCTTTAATTATAGGAAAAACTCCAATTCTAGATGAAAAATCAAATGTTAACTCTTCCCATTGATTAACTAAAGTATTAGATACCTTTATCTCAGGTTGAGCAGCAGATGTAGGATCAACAAATTTAATTCCCACATCACTTATCTTATTTTTAAAAACCATGATTTTAATAATACAATTAGAAGAATCCAATGAGAATGAACCTATGTCAGAACCATGTAATGTTTCGCAACCAGCCCAAGGTTGACCAAGTCTTCTAGCCGTAAATTTGGCAACAGTTTTTGATGTATTAATTCCAGAGGATATGGGATTGTTAATTATTTCTAAAATTGGATTATCATCATTTTCAAATACCGTCCAGGTCCAAACAGATCCAACACCTGGGTTTTCAAAATTTATTGGATTAATTTGTCCAAAAAAATATAGTGGAAAAATTACAAAAACAAAAAGTAGTTTTTTCATTGTTAATCAGTGGATTATTTTAGCAAACATAAACATTATAAGTATCTTTGTCATTATAAATTTATATCTTTCTAACTAAAGTTTTATTAAACGATTAAATAAAGTATTTATTAAAAGGGATGAAGAGTTGAAAAATTTATTATAACATGATTTTTAGTAAAGATGAAGTTCAAAAAAAGTCAATTCCTGAAAATATTTTGGGAGTCTATTATTTTTTAGATGAAAACAATAATATACTATATATAGGTAAAAGTATAAATATTAAAAAAAGAATACATCAACATTTAGCAAATGGAAGAAAAAGAATGCTTTTTTCATTTAAAAAAGTAATGATCAAAGAAATGTATTCTGAACTAGAAGCTTTACTTTTTGAATCGCAAGAAATAAAAAAATATAAACCAATATATAATAGAAAACTTCGTAAAATTAGGAATTCAATTTCAGTAAGCTTTAAACAAAATAAATATTCTTACCCTTTTTTTTATACACATAAAACATCATCATCATCATTATTTGATTTCTTTAGCAAAAGAAAAGCTCTTGCTTTTATAGAAAAAATTACAACTCAGTTTAATTTATGTGATAAACTTAATGGCTTAGATAAAGTAAATAACGCTTGTTTTAAGTACCAATTAAATACTTGTAATGGTGCTTGTGTAGAAAAAGAAAGTATAATTGATTATCAAAAAAGATTTGACTTATGTCTGACTCATTTATTTGACTTACCAAATAATTGTAAAATTATAATTACTACAAACAAATTAAAAACATACGTAATTATTAAAAAAAATCAAGTAACTGAGTTTGGAGTACAAGGAAAAAGCAAATATTTTATTAAATACAGATCATATGATGAATTTAAAATAGTTAGCTCTTTTAGAAAAAAAATAAAATCTAGTGAGTTAATTAAAATATAATATCAAGCTAACGCATAAATTTTTACATTAATCGAATTAAATATTCAAAACTTATAATTGTTGCGCCGATAAAAAAATAATTATCATAATATTTTTTTGATTCAGAAATTATTTGTACTTTAAAATGCAACTTTCGAGGTTGCTATATCTAGTATTAATCTTAAAAAAATGATCTTTTTTGATAGCAACTGACAAGAAATCGGCTATTTTTAAGCAAAAACTTTTCTTTTCAAAACTATTTTAAAATTTAACTCAATTATTTAACTTATGAGTAAATTATCTCAAAATAACTTTAAAAATTATGATAACTATAAGTCTATGTTTAAAAAACAATTAGATGAAATTTCAGATGAAGAACTAATAAATGCATATTTAGAACACCCAACAAATGCAAGTGGATTTGTTGTTCAAATATATAGGAACATAATGAGTGAAAGTTTTAAAAATCGATTTGGCACAACAGTTCTAAACAATATAGAGAACGGGCATGAAACCTTTAGCTTTGGTAAATCAATCAAATTAATTAATGGAAAAATTAAAATAATATAACTATGGAAATAATTTTATTGGCAATAATATTTATCGTATTTATAGCTCTTAACTATTCGGATGATAAATATCTAACTAAAGATAACTATAATATACATTTAGAACAGTTGAATAACTCTATGTTAGAATATAAAGATATATTTAGATATTATCATGAAAATGATATAAAATCAGATATAGAAAAATATCTATCAGAAATAAAATACTTCTCCCCCCTATCATTTGCAGAAGAAAAAAAATTAGCATATGATATTCAAAATGGCAAGGAAGGTGCGAAAGAAGATGCGCTTGAAAAATTGACAAAAGCAAATTTGGGAAAGGTTGTGTTAATTATTAATGAGATTAATTCTCATTTGCACCCTGAATTAATAAATGTGGGTAATTATGCATTAATTGAGGCTGCAAAAAAATACGATAGTAAAAGTACTTTTATGCAATTTGCTAGACCATATATTATCAAAAATGTCAAAGAGGCTATAGCTGAAAACTCGTCATTCAAACAACCATATAAGAGTATTCGTAAGAGGATTTGTGGTACATGTTTAGTGAACAGAAAACATAAAACATGAAAATAATAATATTATCATTAATTCCATTTCTGTCTTTGTCTCAAGATAACATTAATGGCATTTGGATAAAGGAAGGTAATAGATACAAGTACATTCTTAAAATAAATCATTTGGATAGTAATAGCTATGAATTTGAATTAGAAGGTTGGGAAAAAACATATGATAATTTTATTAACGATTCAACTATTTTTACAGGAGAAATAAAAGGAGAAGGATACATTTTTTACAGAGAAGAAGAACTAGGATTGTTTAATGACGCTGGGAGGCTGTTTGATGGTGAAGACTTTTATTATGGTGAAGAGCCGTGCAAGATATTCTTTATGCTTAAACAAAATTACATTAAACTTGCAAGTATGGATTGTGTAGGTTGGTATGGAGGCTATGGTATTAACTGGAATGGTAAATATTTAAAAAATGATTAATAGAATCAATGGTGTTATTAAAAAGGTATTGGCAGGATGGTTTTTGCTCACTGTATTTATGACTATAGCATATAAATTTTGGCATCAGGTTGTTGGTGTTGTTTTAGATGATTATGAGTGTTATAGTTGTGATTGGGATATAAATATTACTTTTCCATATGTTTAAGCGTGTTGTCACCAATAATTCCATCAGGTTTTAAATTATTTTTCTTTTGAAAGGCTTTAACTAAATTGACTAATTCTTCATCAAAATATCCGTCTTGTTTAATTCCAAAAAACTTCTCAACCTCTTTAACTCTAAATCCTACAGAGCCTTTCTTTAAAATATCTTTCTTTATTTCTTTAAATACATATCCATCTGTACTTCTTCTCAAAACAATCTTAAAATTATTTACTGGAAAATATATGTTTCCATCTCTATCGTTCACATAGTAGTTTCTATAATCTCCATACCAATCTTTAAGACCTTTATTTAATGCTTTTGCGTTAGTAATATTATTTATTTTTGGTATTGAATTTCTTTTATTTAATCTACGAAATAAATCATTATCTAATTGATGAAAAACATAGAAATATGGAGATATTAATGAATAAGGGTCATTTAAATCCCATTCTTTTGGCTTTGGAATACTAAAATTTGGAGTTACTTGTTTAAAATAAAAACTAACACTTTCATTATCTTCTTTCCATAAAGATATACTACATCTAAATACTCCATTAATCTCATCATTTACTTCTATGGTATATTTATTCCTATTTTTAGTTAATTTTATTTTTTTTCCGCTTGCTTCTCCATAACTGTGTAAATCCCATCTAAATAAAGTAGCACTAGTAAAGTTTTCTTTAGATTCAAAAGTTATTTTTAATTTGTTAGATTTAACCACACCTTCTTTTAATGAGAAGTTTGTGATATCTGAATTTAGAAAATCAGAATCAAAGTATGGTAGGCTGATAAAATCCTTCATAGACATTGGATTATCAAGTAATTGCCATTTAGAATCGTCTGGAAAATGATTTAATATAAACCTCTCAGGAGATGAATTAAAATAAAATGGGTTAAATCTTTTTTCAAAAACACCTTGCGAGATATAGCCAGCAGCCCAAGTTAAATCATATATCTTGTATTCTCCGTTAATTTTAATAATATTCCATGCGTGATTTGAATTATAGAAACCTATATCTGTAGAGCTGTTTTTACCACTTCCTGTAACAATATGACACTCAATTTGAGCTATATCACAAAGTGCTTTAAATAGCTCTGAATAATCTTGGCAAACACCTTCTTTCGTGTTGACACAATTTATAGGATTTCTTGCTCTTTTTCCATATTTAATATTTTCAACTATAAATTTTCCAATAACATATACCTTCTCCTCATCTGTATAGTTAGTCTTAATTATTTTAGAATATAATTCCTCAATACTTTGAATATTTTTGATTTGAATAGATTTAATTTTATTATCTAAATACTTATACTCTGATGAGTTGTTTTGACTTAACAAAATAAAAGGGAGAGCAAGTAGTATAAGTAGTAGTTTTTTCATATTTATGTAACAGTATTTATCTATAGAGATGTAATTTACCCTTCTTTGAGACGGTAAAATCAGAAAATTTATTCAAAGTATCTATACCAAACAGAAGGGAGCAATCTTGTTCGCAAATTGTAATAATAACATTATTTAGAGTGTAATCCCCAATTGTCAAGTTATCTATTTTAGCATATTTTACTGCAACAAGTTCATTTGTTGCTATTACAGCTGTGCCATTTTTAATATTAAGAATTTCAATATTAACTCCATTTTTTTCTAGCTTACTAGCAAAAGCTTTACTAATACAAATTCTAGTTGCTCCTGTATCAAATAAAAAATCTTGTTTTATGATAGAATTTTTACCAAAACCTAAATTTATATACATCATTTTTTCCATCATTGTTAACTCAATTACACAGTTTGTCTTACTTCCAATAATATCATCTATATTATAAATATTATCAATGTTATAGTACCCTTCTTTTTGTTCATCCATTTCATATTCCCCCGACCATATCAAACCATTAGGATCAGTATAAGTTCCTTGGCCGTGAAACTTATCATCCTTCCACTGTCCTTCGTATTTATCTCCTGAAGCCCAAGTATAAGTTCCTTGGCCAGATTTATTATCATCCTTCCACTGTCCTTCGTATTTATCTCCTGAAGACGAAGTGTAAGTTCCTTGGCCGTGAGACTTATCATCCTTCCACTGTCCTTTGTATTTAGCTCCTGAAGCCGAAGTATAAGTTCCTTGGCCATCTTTCTTATAGTCCTTCCACTGTCCTTCGTATTTATCTCCTGAAGCCCAGATATAAGTTCCGTATCCATTTTTACAATCTCCTGAGACACATTGCCCAAACCCAATCATAGGCAAGCAAAGTAAAACAAGTAGTAGTTTTTTCATTGTTAATCAAATTTTTTGAGAATTATTAAATTTATATAAATATCTTATTTTCATTAATTAGTTAAGTCATTTTTTTTGGGAGTAAAAAAATATAAAAGAGAGATTGATTTGTTTGTTTAGTCTAAACCTACAAGTTGACCAATTATGACTATCAAAGTCATTACAATTATAACTTTTAAGGTTTTCTCTAAGGTTTTACTTATTGACCAACTCTTTTTTAAAAAAGAAGTAAGGCTAATAATCACTGCAATTAAAGAAAAACCTCCTCCACCTATCCCTTGATTAATAAAGCCTAAAACTGCTAGTACAAAATTAAATAATAATTTATACTATCTGACTTTGTCAACCTGACATATAAAAGAGGTATTAGTACACCAAAAACTAATATGTAAAGAAATTGTTCCATTTTTTTAAATTTATTTACTCAAATTTATAAAATATTTTTTTGTAAGTAAAAAAATATAAAAAAGAGGACTCAAAAATGGAATAAAAATCAATAAAATATATGCAGGATTAATTCCAATATCATTAATCCTTTGAATAAGAAGTGAGCAATAAATAAAAAGACATATTATAACCAGCAAACTAGAAATCGAAAATGGTGAAGCAAATAAACCAAAAAGCATAATACCTGCTGCTCCTAAACCTGCATATTGATTAATAACTTCCCTTAGAAAGTTAATAACAAAAATTCCCATCATAGCACCTGGCCCAAAAATAATTTCTATAATAACACCAAGAATTATTGGACAAAATAAAAGTATATTGTAAATAAAAAATTTTTTTCTATTTAATTTTTTACTCAATAAATTAAACATAATTATTTATTTTTAATTATTAATCTATTGTTATTTTCTTAAAAATTTATTAAAACTAAACATACTAAAGTAATAGTTCAAGCATTTTCATATAGGATATGTTTCTAAAATATGCTTTATAAAGTATTTCATTTTCGAAATCTTTAATGATCACTGTTGTTTCTCGATTTTTTTCATCAATATTATTTCTAATAAAATTTAAGTATAGGTAATCCTCTTTTTTTGAATGTTTTTTAGCCTTATATTTTTTTATTTTTTTGACCTTTTGCTCAGAAATTAATTCATAGTTAGAATTGATTAATAAATTTACAATTTTTTTTGCATTAGCTTGAGGCTTCCATCCTGATGTTTTAATTACCAAATGCGAAAAGTATGACAAATCTTCACTGCATTCCACCTCAACTTCAATTATTTCAGAAAGAAGAGGTATTTTAGAAATACGTATTTTTTCTTTTTCTCTTCTAATTCTTTCTCTTTCTCTTTGTTGAGCTTGAGCTTCGGCAATTTGCCTAATATTTTCTTGCATTATCGCTTCGTTTCTTTCTATTTCGTTCTGATATTTTTTTTCAAGTTCTTGAGAATGACGTATTTCCTGTTGTTTTATCTTTGTGTAATTATTTAGTAAATCATTACTATTTCCTTTACTAGATTTACTTCCTTCTAATAAGCCCTGATTATATCCAAATTGATAATCTGATTGGTTTGTATGATTAATAATCCCACTTGGTGGAATTGGTGGAATTGGCGGAACACATCCAACTTTATTTCCACAATAACCTTTTTTATATCCTTCTTTCCACCCTTCTTTAAAAGAGGTTTGCCCAAACCCAATCATAGGTAAACAAAATAATATAAGTAGTAGTTTTTTCATCTTAGTTTATTTTTAATCTATTGTTATTTTCTTCTCTACTGTTCCATCATCATATATCTCAATAAATGGAATGTTCTTTTGAGGTTTTGATTTTTCTTTATTATGACTTGAGTTGACCATTTTCATATATTTTGTTATCAAGTGTACCAGTAAACACAGATGAAAGTCTAATCATTCCTTGAGAGGAAGGTCTTTCATAAAAACAAAATTTATTATAAATTTTAAACCAACGCCTATTTAAAGATTCAGTAGACATATTAAATCTTATTGAAGTTTTATTAATAGCTCTATTCTCTCTTAGTCTAAGTTGTTCCTTTATTTCTTCAAGAGTAAGTAGAACACCTTCATTATTCATCCAATCAAAACAACTTATTTCTTGATTAGTAAATCTAACTTCTTCTATTTTTTGAGTAATATCATGTTTAGTGTCTTTGCTATCAAAGAAAACAGGTAGACCAGTTTTCACATATACATTAAAAATGTTTTTTAGAATGATAGATTTAACATTTATAGTTTTAATGAGCTTAGGCTCGTGGACACTGGATATCTTTTTAGAAATATACTCTTCTTCTTCATCTTTTTCTCTTCTTCTTTGCTCATCTAATGCAATCTTACTGTTAGGATTGTTTTTAATGTATTCTTTAGCATCATCTTGCGATAATTTCTCAAACATTTCTTTCTCTTTTTTTTCAACTTCTCTTTCATAATCGCTTTTTAAAGTGTCAATAAATCCATTTAAGGCATATATTGTAAATGCCAATAATGGAAGACTCAATAAAAGTAAATAGTATGAAAAAGTAAATGAGAAATATAACGTAACAACAGTGACCAATATAAATAGGAAAATATAGAAAATAGGACTTAAATTTGCTTTAATAACATTAATCATTTTATTTACAGGGTTGTTTTAAATTAGTGTCAAACTTAATAATTATTTTACAACAAAACCATAATCTATCTTATCATCACATATAAACTTAGAGACAAACATACTTGCACTCTTTTCATAAGGCAAGTGTTTAACGAGTTGCAGAAAAGTAAACAGAATAATTATTCCCTTCAAAATTGTA
>MDTE01185970.1_pt1 | contig 12902 bp, 9 predicted proteins | sample 811231 | NCBI WGS metagenome assembly MDTE01 (sample SAMN05326651, study PRJNA326480) | marine metagenome | isolation source: seawater | place: Indian Ocean: Red Sea | collected 2010
ACCCTTTCTGCGATAAGAAATAGTATGAAAGTTAGAATCATCAATAAGGAGGCACTAGCCATGGCCATAGGGTAAATTAAGGGATTAAATTTAGGCTGATTCATTAACTGGTCGGTTAGTATTGATAGCGTATCCCAAGAACCTGATCTTACTAGAATCCATGTCGCTCCAAATTCGCCTAATGAAAATGCGATTGTAAGAGAACTTGCTACAACTAACGGTCCTCTAAGAAAACTAAGTCTTGAATGAATCCACACATTTAGAGGTGAAAGGCCTAACAACTTTGCCTGCTGCTCAAATGATTTATCCAGGCTGCGAATGGCAGGTAACATTACTCTAACTACGAATGGTGTCGTCAAAAGAACATGTGGTATTACTGGTATGAAAAACCAGTTGAATAATTCTGGAACCCATCTTAGCACCCCGATTAAAATCCCGAGTCCGATCATTACTGCAGAAACCGCAAGTGGAGATAGACTGATGAAATCAACAATTTTTGCTGCTCGATTTTTCCCGTCGGTTTCAAGCCTATTAATGCATGAAGCAATCGTCCATCCAGTTATTATCGAGATAACTAGAGTAACAACAGCATATATCATGGAATTAAGTAATGCTTCGGATAAGGCAATAGTTGAATTGTCTCCTAACCAAACTTCCCTCCATGCATCAAAACTATAATTGAAACTCGCATTTCCATCATTGATGCTTCTTATTCTAAAAGAAGATATGAGAGCAAGAACCAATGGAATAATTGTGAATATGATACCTAATAAAACGACCAACTTCCCGAACAATCCGGCTTTGCCACGACTTTTTCTGGCGCTTAATTCACTGATTATTGCATGTCTAATTGAGTGTTTCTTTTGCAGATGGGAAGTGAGAAGTAATGCTGAGAATAGAATAATTAACTGAATCAAACAAATTGATAGGACGATTTCGCTAGTGTCTACCCTGTAATTGTAAATTCCGGCTGTACCCCCAGATTCTGCCATTAAGGATTCTAGTGTGGATTCATTCGGAGTAAGCCACTTAACTAGTGCGAAAGAAGTAAATGAAAAAATGAAACATAGCGCAGAGGAGCATGCAATTGCTGGACCGATAAAAGGTATCCATAGATTTCTAACGCGTTTTAGAAACGTACTTCCAGAGGGAAGTAATCTAATCTGTTCTTCCCACTTTGGATCCATAGTAGAAAGAGTGGGTTCTACAAATCTAATAATTAAAGAAATATTAAACCAGGCATGAGCCATTATTAACGCTATGAAGTGACCAGGATTTTCGAAACCAGTTAGTTGTGACATGCTTATTGTTTTTCCATTCAGTAAACTTATCGTTTGACCACGAAGATCAATTCCAATTAAATTGAGTGGACTATTGTCACCGATGAGTGCTATAAACCCCATTGCAGCAACAATTGCCGGCATTACAAATGGTACTGAAAGAAGAGCCCTGATAATACGAATTCTCTTCCATTCATATCGCCCTAGATACCATGCCAATGGCACCCCGATTATTAGCGTCACAATAACCGAGAATGTTGCTTGTAGTAGCGTAAATTTCAATGCCTCCCTAGTACCAACAATGTCAAAAAAGTTAGATATTGCAGATAAACTACTCATTCCGGTTACAGATTGTAATCTTATTACCGAATAAAACAGTGGGACAAATAATGCCAGAAAAAATGAACCGACAACGAACCATTGTAAGCCATTTACGATAGTCTGTTTTTTATCGGCATTGAGCATGAAAATGCCCCATCATTCAGTTGAGGATTTCCATTTTGCAAGCCATGACTCCATTTCCAGATTTACTGTAGATATTGGGGTTTCAACGGGTTGGTTGGCAATATCAGAGTGGTATCTGTATCCATCGGTTTCAGGCAAATCATAACCATCTATAACAGAGTACATTAGGTTATTTTCTGGCATTTGAGAATTAATATCATTCGATAATAGATACTCGATGAAAAGTTCTGCTCCGGCAACATTGGCAGCACCATTGATAATGCCAGTGTATTCAATTTGGTGGAATGAACTCCTTGGTAGGTTTAAGCTGGTTGAGTGGGTATAGTTAGAGCCATAATACGCTTCAACACCCGGTGAGTGACAATATGAAACAGTTAGATGAGCATCACCTATGTGTCCTTCAACATATTCTCCGTACCCGCCAGTGTAGTGTATTTCGTATGCTTCACTCCAACCTGAGGTAAAAATTGCGCCATTATTTTTCATTGCTTTCCACCAGTCAAACGCATCGGTTGTCGGGTCGTCATCATTGTTGAAGTAGTCTATTGTAGAAATCATAAATGCTCTACCTGGTGATGATGAAAGCGGGGAAGGAAACACAGTTTTAGCTTCCCACTGAGATTCAGTTAAATTCCACAACGATGTAGGTGTTGAGACGTTGGTGCCATCGACATAATCTTCGTCATAGTTCAAACAGACTGTACCTTGGTCAAATGGAATAGCTAGGTCACCTGAGTAGGGTTCTAATGCTGTCGATGAAATATTTTGGTACTGAGGATTTTGTGTGAATAGTGTCTCTCTTAGTAGACAATTATCAATCGCAGTCTGTAGATATGAATTGTCCAAACCAATCATCAAGTCTGCTTGCTGAGCATTTTTAGTTAACATCATCAGGTCAAGGATTCCACCCGAATCAGATTCTTTGAAAAATTCGACTTCAATCCCGGTTGCGTTTGTAAAGTCATTAATCATCGAATCTGTAAGTGCTAAAACATCATATGTCAAAATTCTCAGTTTCCCATCGTCTTCGTGTCCTGAAGGCAAAGTTAAGCATTCTTCAGTTTCGCTGGGTGCATCCTCTAAGCAACCTGAAAGAGGAGCAAAGGTAATAATTAAAAGTATTAAATAAGGTCTAAAATTCATTTCAATTCCTCACAAAGATGCAACAATTTGGTGCGTTCGATCAATCAACTCCAGGGGGTTATGGGCTAGAATATACATGTTCGGCTCCCAACCGAAATCTCCACTATCTAGAATTACGTCTAATTTAGTGTGGTTGCCGGTAATCTTACCTTTAGAGGCAGTTGCAAAAGAGTATCCGAGTTGTTCACACAACTTCTTTATTCTTGCCTCATCAATGTCTGAATTTGTAGCCATTGGATTAATATTGATAATTGATGTTTTTGCATCGTTCATAATATGTGATTGAAGAAGTATGTTAGCGAGGTGGTTTGACACTCCATAACGTGGAGTTTCATGGTGACGTAGTTTATCGCCAACAATTGATATCTTGCCAGGAAATGCAGCAACTTCTGAAATATCTCTAGCGCCGTTGTTACAAGAAGCAATGTTCATTCCAACTGCAGGAATTACATTTGCTATCCGTTTGGGGTCTAATCTTCCTATTGCCCATTCAAGTCTACGAAGCAGAGCCGTTTGCTCTTGTCCGCTGTCTAGATCTAAGCCAGTTAGAGTTTTGTCAAATCGGATAGTATGATTTGGATTGAATTGAAATTCAACAACTAATCTTTGCCTTACAACTTTGCCATTTGGTCCTATTGAGTTTAATGCCTGTGATAGTTCACTTGACCAAGCATCAATCATAGCCTCATCGGCCGAGGCTGTTAATTCAACGGTTGGCTTCTGGATGTGCCTTGAGATTGTACTTTGTGTTGAACCCAGTATGTCGGCAATCTCAGACTGAGACCAACCTTTACTCCTCAAATCTTTAGCTACATCTTGATGTAACTTGTCTAGCCATTTGCCGCCAACTTCTCCTAGCATGATGTCGGCTAATGGGCATTACTATTCAATGTTACTAATTATTTATGCAGTTTGAATGACATTATCATGTGAAAATATATCTAGAAACAGATAATTTTCTCAAATTCCATACTATCAGTGAAAACTCTAATCATTTTGTTTAGATCTTAACTAAGTAAGGCATAATTTCTATTGAATAAATAAAAACACCTCTATATGTCACGAATGCATAATGAATAGAAATAGACCTATTATGAATTTATAACACTTATAACAAATTTAACTTATATGAGCAAAACACCGTATAGTACTAAGGATTAATGGCAGACGCAGGTTTAGTGCGACACATGCAACTAGAGGGCTTCATAGATGAAATCGCTAAAAGGGCGGTTAACTACATTGAAAGTAGTGAAGATAAATCTGTCAGCACCATCGATTATGTTTCTTACAACTCTAGGCAAAAAACCACAGATCTAAAATTACCTCTAGAAGGTAGAGGAGTCGACAGAGTCTTGGACGATATTGATGAATTTCTGAAACAATGCGTCAGAACCAACAGTGGATCATTCATGAATCCTCTTTGGGGTGGGCTAAATGTTACTGCATTTGCAGGTGAAGTTATATCGGCTCTTACCAATCAGTCCATGTATACATATGAACTGGCACCGTTGGCAACTTTAATTGAGCAAACTATAATCAAGAGAATTTCAGAGATAATGGGCTTTTCTGATGGTTATGGAACGATGACTACTGGTGGCTCAAACGGTAACATGTTGGGGATGCTATGCGCCCGCCAATCAATTCTTCCATTGTCATCAAAAATTGGCTTTGATGGTTCAAAATATGCGGCATTTGTTTCTAGTGAATCGCATTATTCAGTTTTGATGTCAGCGAATGTTGTTGGAATAGGGCATCAGAATGTATTCAAAGTTGCTTGTGATGACAAAGGTCGCATGAATCCAGAATCACTTGTCGAAGAAATTAATAGAAGCAAGAGTGAAGGATTAATTCCTTTTTGCATAATTGCAACTTCTGGAACAACTGTTAGAGGTTCTTTTGATCCAATTCGTGAATTGGCTGAAATAGCACATCGTGAGTCTCTTTGGTTGCATGTTGATGCTGCTTGGGGTGGAAGTTGTATGTTCTCCTCTAAATACAGTCATCTGATGGATGGTGTTGATTTAGCAGATAGCGTATGCTGGGATGCCCACAAGATGATGGGGATGCCGTTAATTTGCAGTGCATTCGTTGTGAAAAACAAGAATATCCTAAGAAATATTTGTACTCATGGGGATGTTGCTCACTACTTATTTCACGAGGATTCAAAAGAAGTTGACCTCGGGAGATACTCTCTACAATGCGGTAGGAGAAATGATGCCCTAAAATTGTGGCTTGCATGGAGGGAGATTGGTGATTCTGGGTGGGCGAAAATGGTTGAAGATTATTGCCATTTAGCCCAGTATTTGGAGGAAAAAATCATTCAAAATGATCACCTTGAGATGATGTCCCACAGGCAATGGTCAAATGTCTGCTTCAGATATATTGTAGAAAATGAAGAACTTGATTTGAATAAACTGAATACTGAGATTAGGGATAGATTATTTAGAGAAGGTGAGTATTTGGTTAGCCGTTCTAACATTGGCGAGAATGTTATTTTGCGTCCAGTAATTTCTAATCCTATGACTACAACTGAAGTTATCGACGGATTCCTACAAAGGGTGATTCACCATGGTAATGAGATTATTTCAAGCATTCCGGAAAACCAGTGATTGAATATTTTTACTTGAGTTTAAGGAGTGTCTAGTTTTCCCTGTGTTATGGGCGGCCATGGTCTAGTTCGAACCTCGCTGTATGATGAGCATGTTTCTCTCAACGCAAACATAGTTGATTTCCATGGATTTGAGCTACCTATCTGGTATTCTAACATCAAAGATGAGCATTTAGCAACTAGGGGTAACGCAGGGTTATTCGATGTTTCACACATGGGGACGTTCAGCTTCCGAGGAACTTCGGTTAAACTTTGGCTAGAAAGTATCGCAACACAAAAAGTTACATCAATCTCCACCTCAAGATGCGCGTACACTCACTTTTTGGACGATGATGGATACATCATTGATGACATGATTTTTGCAGTTGTTTCGGATAACGAAATTCTCGGAGTTCCCAATGCTTCAATGATCGGCGTGATGTGGGATTGGTTCAATTCGAAGTTGCCTAATGATGGCTCGATAACCATTGAAAACCTGTCAAGTGAAACCTCAATTATAGCCCTACAAGGCCCTAATTCAAAACAATACATTTCTGCTGTTCTGGGTGAAGAAAATCACACGCCTAGATTTACTTGGAAAAAAATACAAGATAATGATTTAGACATCTCCGGATGGATACAAGGAACTGGCTACACCGGTGAGGCTGGTTATGAGATATTCATTCCTAATGCTGATGCCGCAAAATTATGGCGCAGTTTAATCCAATCTGGAGCAACACCAGTTGGCTTAGGCGCTAGAGATACACTGAGACTCGAAAAGGGTTACCTACTTTCAGGCGTTGATTTTTGTTGGCCAGGTTTGTCGGATTCAGACCCGTTCCTTGCCCGCGATTCTTGGGAAACCAATGTTCCATTTGGCTTAGATACTGAACATGAATTCATCGGCAAGCATCGAGTAGTCAGTCATGGTTCTGAGGACGCTCGCTGGTGGGGAATCAAATACCTTGAGAAGGGGCCTTTACCTAGACCAGGAAAAGATGTTACAGATGCAACTGGAAAAGTGATTGGAAAGTTAAGTTCAGGTGCGCCCGCCCCAAGTTTAGCAAATACTGGCATTGGAATAGGATATATTTCTGGTGTCGATGTTGGTGATGAAGTATTGATTGTTGCAAGTCCGAGGAAGTCGGTTAGGGCTGAGATATTCAGGCCACCATTTGTGTGATTTAGTAGGGAATATTATGGTGGTTACGCGCGCAGACAAGTTTGAACAAGGAGGTATTTGATGGTAGACCAGTTGCCAAATCGTGGTTTAGAATTAGAAATGTTGGAAGAAATGGGCTTCAGTAGTATTGACGATTTATTCAGTGATATTCCTGAGCGTGTTCGAATGAATGCTCAGTTAGATTTACCTCCTCCACAATCTGAAGAAGAAATTATCGCAGATGCTAGAAGACTCCTCGGTTCAAATCTTGCTATGTCGGATGTTGTGTCATTCCTTGGAGCAGGTCTCTACCGAAACTATGTTCCAGCCTCGGTTTTTCAATTAGTCACCAGAGGTGAATTCCTGACCTCTTACACCCCATATCAGCCTGAAGTTAGTCAAGGAATGTTACAAGCAATGTGGGAGTTTCAAACTTTAGTGTCTGAATTGATCGGACTACCCATCTCTAACTTGTCCCTATATGATGGTTCAACTGCTGCTGCAGAAGCACTAACTTGTGCAGTTCGTGTGCACAACAGAAAGGCAACCCAAAAGGATACGGTTTACATTTCAGAGTTGACTCCACCCGATCGAGTATCAGTAATGCAAAATTATTGTCAAGGGGCCGGTATTGAGATAAAATATCTTCATCACAATCAAGACGGTACAATCGATTTGTCCAGTGTAGAACAAGCGGCAGGATCTTGCGGTATCTACGTTGAACAGCCAAACCCGCTAGGTCTTTTAGACGGGGGATACACTAAATTAAAGGAGATTATTGGCGAAAATACCGCTTTAATCATAGGAATTCAACCAATTTCCCTAGGTTTAGTCGAGGCGCCAGGCAACTATGGCGCTGATATCGTAGTCGGCGAGGGTCAGCCGCTAGGAAGTCCGGTTACTGCAGGTGGGCCGATTTACGGAATTTTTGCGTGTTCCAAAACATACCTCAGATTGATGCCCGGAAGAATTGTTGGTCGAAGTATTGATGTTGATGGAAAAGAAGCATATTGTCTCACTCTTTCAACTAGAGAGCAGCACATTAGAAGACATAGAGCTACATCCAACATTTGTACTAATGAAACTTTGATTGCATTGATGGGGGCCATGCATATGTCTTTACTAGGTCCAGAAGGTTTAGAGCATTTAGCCCTCAGAAACATTACTGCTTGTAATTTAGCCAAACAGAAACTAGGTGAAATAAATACAATTGCCATACCACATTCTTCAGGTAGTCACTTTAACGAATTTATAGTCGAACTTCCAGCATCAGCAGCTGATTGCTTGAAATATCTAGATGGGGTTGGAATAATAGGTGGCTTTGATGCAGGTAGATGGTATAACGGTAGGAAGAATTGGTTATTGGTTACAGTGACTGATCAAACATCAGCCCAAGAAATTGAGTTATTAGCTGCCCATCTTGCGGTCTGGTCAGCGGGGGTGATTGCTTGAGCCGTTTGTTTGACTTTGCTGGTGCCGAGGGAATGGGATACTCCCAACCTGACACATTGTTACCTGCAGACTCAGTAACACTCCCTAAGAACTTAGTCCGAAAGGATCTCCCTAGATGGCCTAGATTATCTGAGCCCGAAATGGTTAGGCATTACACCTGGCTTTCAAGAAGAAACTATGGTATCGATACTGGATTTTATCCTCTTGGGTCTTGTACAATGAAACACAATCCTAGAATTAACGAAGTAATTGCTCAAATTCCTGGGATTGCTGATATTCACCCCCATCAACCCGAGCATCATATCCAAGGGTTATTGTCTATTTTCCATGAAATGCAACACATGCTGGCAATTTGCTCAGGTATGGACCAAGTAACATTACAACCTGTTGCTGGAGCGCAAGGAGAGTTTACTGCCGTCAGATGTGTTCAGGAATACTTCCGAAGTCGCGGTGAACATCAAAGAACCAAAGTCATTGTACCAGATTCAGCGCATGGAACTAATCCAGCTAGTGCAGCTATGGCAGGTTTCGAGATTATAGAAATTCCTAGTTTAGAAGATGGAAGAATCGACATAGAAGCTCTAAAAGCGGTAGTCGATGATACCGTTGCACTAATGATGGTTACTAACCCTAACACACTAGGATTATTTGAGAACGATATTTCTGACGCTTCTGATATTATTCATTCTGTTGGAGGACAAATGTACTATGATGGTGCAAACTTTAACGCAATTCTTGGTCGAACATCCCCTGGCTTGATGGGCTTCGATGCAGTTCACTTCAATCTGCACAAAACATTCAGCCAACCCCATGGAGGTGGCGGACCAGGGTCTGGTCCTATCGGAGTGAAAGGACACCTTGCTGAATTCCTACCAGGACCAATTGTCAAGAAGAGACCAATTGTTGGAGACGAAGCAAAGTTTGCAGTAGATGAAATGTGGTATGGTTGGTACCAACCAGCAAATAGTATTGGTAAAGTTCAGCAATGGCATGGAAATTCTGGTGCTGTGATTAGATGTTGGGCTTATTACAGAAGGTATGGGTATGGATTGAAAGACATGTCTGAACATGCAGTATTGAATGCTAATTACTTGAGACATGCGCTACATAGAGAAGCTAAAAATGCTGGCGTCGAAGATATGTTTGTAGACGGAGCCAATACGCATGTTGCTAAGCATGAGTTCACATTATCCCTTCAACCGGCCAAAGAGAAATATGGAATATCAGCAATGGATGTGGCTAAGGGTCTTCTTGACCAAGGATACATGGCTCCAACTGTATATTTCCCGTTGGTTGTACCTGAATGTATGATGTTTGAGCCAACTGAAACCGAGAGCAGAGATACTCTAGATCAGTTTGCTAAGGATTTCATTAAGGTTTTACAGCAGGATGCTGAGACACTGCATGAAGCACCTGTAACTACTCCAGTTCGTAGAGTTGATGAAGTATATGCAGCAAGGAATCTATGTTTACGTCATCCATTTGATGATGAGTAGTGGTTTTGATGGTCAGAGCCAGAGACAAATCACCGGAAAGTTTTGGATGGCAGAAAATAGAACTAAAACCCAATCCCAAAGCGGTCCTATATCCGTTATCTTGGGGAATATTGCCAATTTCATTTTCTGTGATTATGGCATTTACTGGAAAAGGAGAACAATGGATTGAATGGCTTGGTGGATTTGGAATTCTTCTTTTTCTCGTTGGAGGGGTCGCTGCAATTGGGCCGCGTCAAGGAAGTTTCAACTCAATGAAGGTTGCATTAGGCTTCTTTTTCTGCGTTCTCGCACTTTTTTCTTGGATTTTAGTCGCAACTGATAATTTAATGTACACATATGGTATTCTCAGTTCACTACTTGCATTAACGATGATGTACCGTTCTATTGACTTCATTTTCAAGGATTCAGGATTGGTCTATCAACTACGATGGGATGCTAAGAGATTTCTGCCCACTGAAAGTATGAGAGATTGGGATGTTCGCTCGGCAAGATTTGCTCAAAATACTATGGCATTGAAAAGATTTGATAGTGATAGATTCGCCCAGATTTATGGATTTAGAACAAAAAACGGTCTTGTATTGAGACTTGATATTTTTGGAATTCATCAAGAAAGCAGATTTGATTTTCGAACTTTAGAATTAAATTTCGATGATTTTTCCTCCGAAGAAGAATAGTCATCTTGAATAACCGACTGCTATGGCAGGATGTTATGGAAGTTACAATACTGCTAGGTTCGTCCTCCGATATGCCCGTTGCCGAAAAGTGTACTAAGATATTGAAGCAATTCGATGTAACATATCAGTTACGAGTTGCGAGTGCACACAGATCGCCAAAATTTGTTGAACAGATAATTCATGATGCTGAAGAAGACGGTTGTAAAGTCTTCATTGCTATGGCTGGACTTGCTGCTGCATTGCCTGGCGCAGTTGCAGCATTGACAACCAAACCAGTAATAGGCGTTCCATGCGGTGGCAGAGTGCCATATGATTCTCTACTATCAATTGTTCAATTACCCCCGGGAGTACCAGCCGCAACCGTTGGAGTAGACCGTGGAGATAACGCTGGCTACTTGGCCGTTCAAATGCTTGCACTGCAAAATGAAAAACATGCGGCAGCTCTTAAGCAAAACAAACTTGACCAAGTCGAGAGAGTTAAAGCCCAAGATCGTGAGGTTAACGGGGGCGCTTGAGATGTTTGATGTCGATGAATTCATTCATGAATCCATCGAGTCATTACAGAATACAATTGATGACATTGCAATCATTGCTTGTTCAGGGGGAGTCGATTCCACAGTAGCAGCGGTAATTGCCAACAAAGCAGTTGGTGATTTGCTTCATTGCGTTTACGTTGATACAGGCTTTATGCGCAAAGGTGAGACTGAACAAATCGAGGCTTTACTAGCCGAACAAGGTATCAAGAATTTAGTTACCGTTAAGGCAGCAGATCGATATTTCGAAGCTCTAAAGGGAGTAACTGAACCCGAACAAAAGCGTAAGGTAATTGGTGAATTATTCATTAGAATTTTTGAAGATGAACAAAAGAAATGTGGTGCTAAATATTTGGTGCAAGGAACCATTGCTCCAGATTGGATTGAATCTGGTGGTGGAGTAAGAGACACTATCAAATCTCATCATAACGTTGGAGGCCTTCCAGAAGATATGACTCTAGAAGTTGTCGAACCATTAAGAGAACTATACAAAGATGAGGTTCGTGAACTTGCTCGACATTTGAGCATCAACGTAGCGGAGAGACAACCCTTCCCTGGTCCAGGTTTAGCAGTAAGAACATTAGGAGAGTTAACCCCTGAAAGAGTATCTGTGGTAAGAGAATCCTGTGCAATAGTTGAAGAAGAATTTGAAAAAGCTGCATCCGATGGATTAATGGATTTACCATGGCAATATTTTGCCGCTCTTTTACCGGTGCGAAGCGTCGGTGTTCATGGTGACGTTCGTGCATATGGTGAAACAATTGTTGTTCGTGCGGTACAATCTATGGACGGCATGTCTGCAAGGTACTCTGAGATACCACATTCCGTGCTTCAAAAGATAAGCACGAGAATCACTAATACTGTCAAAGGTGCCGTAAATCGAGTAGTTTATGACATTACTCACAAACCACCAGGTACCATTGAATGGGAATGAGAAAAAGCAAGGTATGAAAACCCTAAACTCACAGGGTAGAATATGTCGGGTAAGCAGATTAGTGTTTTTTTAGTCACTGTGATTTTATTTTCACTAGTTTCTCATGTCCAAGCATCTGAAGAGTCAGACGTTGTTGCTCAATTTGGAACGGGTTTTGATGAGGTGGTAGTTGTTGACTCATCTGATGGACTTTTTGACCCTAGGGATCTAGAATTCCACCCGGGTAGAGTTAACGAGTTGTGGATTGCTAACAGAGGCGATGATAGTATGACAATTGTCCACAATACTGGACTTAACAACCAGACCTCTGAGACCCGTGAAGACTCGAATAGTAACCACTTCTTAGAAGAAGTAAGCGCAATCGCATTTGGTGCATACCATCCCGAATTTGATTGGCAGTGGGGTTCCGCACAAGAGACCCAAAACACATACTGTGGACTGGCAGCAACTCCTAATCAGTTCATGGGTCCTACGCTATGGCCATCTTCTCTTGCACACTATGCAGTTGAAAACCAAAATAACGGGAATGGATTACTAGGAAGTCACATAGACATGAATCATGAATCGCCAGACGGAATGGGTATTGCTCATGATTCAGGAAATGCTTACTGGTATTTTGACGGCTATTATGGAGAATTGGTTTACTATGACTTTCAACTTGATCATGATACTGGCCAAGATTACCATTCCGACGCAATCATTCACCGATATTCAGAAATTGAGTTAACTAGGGCTGGAGGAATTCCAGGGCATATGATTTTAGATAAACAAACCGGAATTCTCTATATTGCAGATACTGGGACAAACCGTATTCTTTGGGTTAATACTGATGATACCTCGACTAATGTTCAAAATATCCTTGACCCAAATTGGCGTAACAACCCATCATCAACTCAAAAAGAGGACCTTCAAGAATATTCTAGAATTACTGGCGTTGAATGGGGTGTGTTAGATTCTGGATTGAGTAGGCCTTCTGGGATTGCTCTGGACGGAGATACACTATTTGTTTCTCAAAATGGTAATGGGAAAATCGTAGCCTATGATTTAGCAAAAGATGGAAAAAGCGCTACGGAAATAGAAACAATTCAGACATCTGCCACTTTCATTATGGGTCTTGAAATTGGTCCTGAAGGAAATCTGTACTATGTTGACAACGGTAAGGATCAAGTTGTAAGA
>MDTE01064759.1_pt1 | contig 12901 bp, 11 predicted proteins | sample 811231 | NCBI WGS metagenome assembly MDTE01 (sample SAMN05326651, study PRJNA326480) | marine metagenome | isolation source: seawater | place: Indian Ocean: Red Sea | collected 2010
CCGATAGAAAGGCCAGAAAATATTCCAGATATCAACCCATGGGATACTCCTTTCAGCCAGCTTGAGTTTGAAACCCCGGATGCTCGACTGGCAAACAAGATAGCTGAGAAAATTAATAAGTGGTTGACTTCTGGTGAAAGACTTTTGTCTGCCAATCGGCCTATTGAGCCAGGCGATATATTGATTCTTGTTAGAACCCGCGGGAGATTTTATGAGGAAATGATAAGGGCAATGAAGTCCCGTGATATTCCTGTTTCAGGTCGAGATAAAATGATTTTGACGGAACACCTCGCGGTCATGGATTTAATGGCCTTGGGGAAATTTTTTCTTTTACCCGAGGATGACTTGAACCTTGCCACAGTATTAAAAGGGCCTCTCATTAATTTGACAGAAGATCAGCTTTTTCTTCTAGCAAGCTCAAGAGCAAAATCGCTTTGGAAGGAACTACTAGCAAGGGGCGATGACGATAGTGCCTTTAATAAAGCAAGGACTTATTTAACTAATATGCTTGAATTTGGAGATAAGCTACCTCCATTTGAATTCTTCTCGAAGATACTGAATCAAGGGGGAAAAGAAGCTATCCACTCGTACTTGGGAGCTGATGCTGAAGAGCCTATGGACGAATTTCTTTCATTGGCTCTAGAATTTGAACGAAAAAACGTGCCTTCACTTCAAAGCTTTCTGCATTGGATGGAAAAGGGTGCTATAGAGATTAAAAGAGATCTAGAGCAAGAAGGTAAGAAAGTCCGGATTATGACAATCCATGGAGCAAAGGGGCTGCAGTCCGAAATTGTTTTTCTTCCCGATACTTGTTCTGTTCCGACCCAGCATTCTATAGATCAATTTTGTTGGTTTGAGGGTGGTTGTAACACGGAAGATGGCGTATTATGGCCACCTTTTGTTTCAGATGAAACGGTTGTGACGCAAAAGGCCAAAAATAGTGCTAAACTTAAAAAGTTTTGTGAATATCAAAGGCTACTTTATGTTGCGATGACACGTGCTCGTGATAGGCTTTATATTGCTGGGTATCAAGGGAAAAAAGATCCGCCTAAAAACTGTTGGTATGATTTAATCGAGAATGGAATAAATCGACTTGAAAATGTCATGAAAATACATGGCAATCGGGGTGAAGTAATCCTTCGATATGAACATCATCAAATAAACTCCCCAGAGGAAAGGGGTTCAGAAAAAAAGTCAACTTTTCAATCGAAAAATCTTCCAAGTTGGGTATTTAAATCGATTGATGACTTGCCAAAGGAAATGGCATTGACCTTTGGCTCGCGGTTAGATGATAAATCTCCAACACAATCACCGCGTAGAGACGGTGGGGAAAAACGCTTCAAAAAAGGACTCCTGATACATAGCTTGTTGCAATTGCTTCCTGAAACTTCTCTAAAAAACCGCCGTATGATTGCAGAAACATTTTCTAGAAAATTCTCAAAAAACTTTAAAAAGGGCATGTTAGAAAAAATAATAGATGATTGTTTAAGTATCATAGAAGACAAAAAGTTTTCTGAGTTGTTTGGACCAGAGAGCCAGGCGGAGGTTTCAATTGCAGGAACAATTAATACTAAGACGGGTCCAATGCCGTTTTCTGGCCGCGTTGACCGTTTATTGGTAGAAAAGAAGAAAGTTACAATAATTGAGTTTAAAACAGATCAGTTGCCATCGGTTTCAATCAAGTATGTGCCCCGAAAATATCTATATCAACTTGCTTGCTATCGTGCAGTGTTATCAAAAATATATAAAGGATGTAAAATTGTTTGCTTATTATTATGGACCGAAAAATTAAAGGCCATAGAAGTGCCAGAAAAAATCCTTGTTCAGTTCAAACCTTGACTGGCCGAAATGCCGCACCTAAATTTTATGGAGTTATTGGTTATCTTTCGTACCATTTGAATTACAATTGTAAAGGAATACTTATATGCAACTACAAGTTACTGATAGTTCGTTTGATGATGATGTTCTTAATGCTTCAGGTCCTGTTCTTGTAGATTTTTGGGCTGAGTGGTGTGGCCCCTGCAAACAAATTGCGCCGGCGTTAGAGGAAATAGCAAAGGAATTGGATGGCCAGATTATTGTTGCTAAGATTAATATTGACGAGAACCCTGAAACCCCAGGTCGTTACGGTGTGCGCGGAATTCCAACTTTAATGATTTTTAAAGATGGTGAAGTTGCTGACACCAAAGTTGGCGCCCTTCCGCAAGGGCTATTATCTACTTGGGTTAAGGAAAATATATAATTGTTTAAGAAATCGTAGGCCAATTTTGAACAAAGCTGTCTTTCAGTCATAAAATAGAAACCAAAACTATTTAGCATTTAATAGTTACAATGGTAGAGTTTAACTTGCAGCTTGTGTTTTGCCCTGTGAACCAATGATAACTTTTTGTTTGCCAAGTATCCTCTAGGTACCACGACAAAAACTCTTTATTATAAAGAGCCGAATTCAATGGCGTACGTAAAATTTTTGTGCTGGGCTTTTTCAGTTTTACCTAAGAAAGAAAATTAATTCTTAACGAAGGTATAAATGAACCTCATTGCTCTTGATTTGCGCTTCTGTTTTTGCTGAAACAGCAACGCGTGAAGGTGGGAGCCCCATTTCGGTTAAAGACCGGAGTATATCTTCAGCGTGGCGTCTAGCTTTTCGATTGTTTTGTGTAATTTGTCCCTGACCTCCAATTGTCGGGGCCACTGCAACCAGGTCAAACATTGCTCTTGGGCGTTGCTCTAATACTTTACTTACAGTAGCATACAATGCCTGTTGATACGGTACATCTGGACGGTCAAACCGAACAACAACCAAGGGGCGTTTGCCAACAGTATTCATGGGAGCGCCTGCGGACGCAATCTGATTAAGGCCGGCACCAAGCACCGCTTTATTAACTAGGCTTCCCCCAAACATTTCCCCTGTTTTGATTCCAGCGGACAAGAGGTTTAGGTTCGCGCGTTCAGTAGAGATATATGTAGTTTGCCGGCGGATATCTTCCGTGGTTTCCTTAAGTAATCGGTCTATAAGAACAGCTGTACGATTTGTTTCATCCTCAAGAATCGCTAGTTGACGGTGGTCTTCGTCGACTGCACCTGAAACGCTGAAAGCCGCGCGCGCTGATTCTGACATATACGATGACAAAGTTGAATTGTTGGAAATTGCTGCTGCTAATAAATTCATTCGGTCAATGTCTTTGGACAACCTATCCAATTCTTGTTGGGCACTCTGAAACTGCTGAACTAGTATTGGATTGCCAGGCGTTGTTCCAACTTGCAAACGTGCATTTACTGCTGCGATCGTGCCGTGATACTGCTGCGACTCATTTACAAGAGAGCTACGAAGGCGCTGCAGTTCATCGTTTTGCTGCCCAATCGAGCTTTGAAGCCGTTGTAATTCTTCTCGAAGATCTGCAACTTTTGCTCCAACAAAGGTACCAGTTTGTTGTCCAGGCGTAACACCCCCTGGAATAAAATTGGTAGTACCGAGTCTTGGCTGTGCAGTAGCTACGACCTCTGGGTCCGGAGAGCGGGATGGAGGTGTAGTGCCGTCCTCTACCGAAGATGAAACAGTTGTTGCCGGTTCTTCATCCTCAAAAGACGGCCAAAAATCACTATCACTAAACGAACACGCCGGAAGCCACATAAGGGCTCCAAATATTGCGATTTGGAAATATGTTGATCTCATTTGTTTTGTTACGTCCAGAGTGGTTAAAGGGCTTTCCCTTAGGTATAATGTAATTATGCGGGCTAAAAGTCTAGGTATTTATCTGTTGTTTGAAAGTAATACTATAAAAATTTAGGGCTAGCAACCGATGGTAGCGCATTCATTCCCATTATTTTGTATCATCGCTAAAGAGAATGTTGGCTTGCCAACTATCAGGCCTTGGAGTAATTTCGTCGGTCTTATCAATTATTGTATGGAAAAGTCTAGCGGCGTTTAAAATTTTCTTGCGCCCGTAGCTCAATTGGATAGAGCGTCTGACTACGGATCAGGAGGTTGGGAGTTCGAGTCTTCCCGGGCGCGCCAATAAAATCAAAGGGTTAGCAGGTATCTGCTAACCCGTTCTTTTTTTAATATCTAGTTAGGCAAAAAATAGATGAAGGGGGTCTATATAATGTCAGTATATGAAAAAATGATTAGATCATTAAAAGATAACGCTCTCGATGTATATTTAGAGTTATTACACCCAGATTATTTTTTTGTAAGACATCAATCTGGTGAAGAAGTTTCCAGGGAAAAGTGGGTGCCAGTAGTTACCGGTATGTTTAAAGCTATGAGTGAGGGAAAACTTACTTTTTTTGATTATAGGTGTTTGTATGAAAATGAAGATATTCTAGTCGTGCACCATCTGGGAAATTTTCCAGATGGGACTAAAGAAGCAATTTTAGCGGTCCATACTCTTCAAGGTGGCAAAATTGTAAGAACGGAGAGTGGTGCAACACCTATCCAATAGATAGGTCAGGGAGACGTACTTTAGGGTTTTTATGTCCGCTTAAAAAGTATGATTGAGGTTTTTCGTTTGATGTTGCACAGCTAGTATAATTCTCTCGGCAAAGCATCTTGCGTTAAGCATGCCAACTTTTGAAAAAGGGTTCATTTTCATATGAATAATCTCGTAGTATTAATTATTACGTTGATATTATTAAACACCGCAGCAATGGCAAAAATGAAAAATGAGACTTTAATTTATTGGTCTTATACAACAAATAGTTTTTCGCAGATATTTGATGGAAGTTATACTAAGCAAAAGAGAGTGAAGCACAAAGTTAAATTATGGATGCCTCAGCAAGCAAAGACGCGTGTGCCGGTTATTATTATGCAACATGGCACCGCCCCCCCCAACAAATACAAAAAGTGGCTAAATATTTCACTTCCAATATACCTCTCAGAGGGGTTTGCCGTTGTTGTGAATGACAGTTATAGAGCTAGGAAATTGAAACGCCCAAAGCAGCTATCTTTTAGCGCAAGAGTAATAGACAATATCATGTTATTTAACAGGTTGTTTGAAGACAAAAGATTTGATCCGGATAATATTAACATCCAAGGCTTCAGTTATGGTGGCATGGTAGCATACCACATGGCTTATGAAGCGTACCAGCCATTGTTGGCCGGGACCTGGAACTCTCACTTGTCTATGTATGGTGCCTGTGATGTAATTTTAGAGGACAGTGAAATGACGGGAGCGCCGGTACTAATGTATTTAGCAGGAAGGGAAAATCGTCAATCAAATAATGATTGTTTTAAATACCGAGAGCAGGTTGGCGGTTTTGACATTGTTGTCCTTGAAAACTCATACCATGGATTTGCTTTGGACGACGGCGTGACACATGATTCGAACACAGGTGTCTTCACAAGATGTGATACGGGTCCTCAGAATACGATTAGCAAAGGTGGAGTTTGGAAATACAATAAGACGCATTGGTCAGGGTCATATAATGATATAATATCTGGTATTTGGAAAGTTTGTGGCACCTACGAAAAAACAGTTTTTGGCGGTTCTGAGGCAACTAAAATTCAAGCAGTTAAGGACAGTATTTTGTTTTTTAAGCGAAATAATGCCCAATAAGCTTGGGAACAAATATGTTTTCTAGGCGCGGTAGTCTAACTTTGTATCATTTTTCGTTTGTGCTATTTTAATTAGATTAAAATAGGTAAGTCGTTAATTGTTTTATTAGTTACTTTAATAAACAACAAAAGTTTGTGCGAATATTAATTTTGAAATTATGGACATCCGGTTTGTACTGAAAGCAGCACTTATGGTGCCAGGGTTAGAATAGAAGGAAATAATTATGCTAAAACCTGTTACTATAGATATTGAGGGCATATATGTAACAGCGTCACTTAAGAAAGAGTTTGATTCTGGTAAGGTTGAAAAGATTGCTGAAGAATTTCTAGAAAGCAATCTCAGTGAGCCAATTCAGGTGCGTCAAGGAAACGGGCGTTTTGTACTAATCAAGGGGGTGCATCGTCTAGAAGCAATGAAAGCACTTGGGGAAAGTAAAATAGAAGCGTTTATAGTGAGCGCTCGGCAACACTAGCGTCGCCAATTAGCAGTAAGTTATTAGGTGGGGGCAGGTCAATTGAAATAGTAGAAATAAAGAAGGGACAGTCTTTTTCTACTATAATATTTTCAATATAAGGTTTCTTAATGGAGTGAAGAGAGTAGATTTAATTGCAGTGGATGCGCCAAATTAGCTACTTTATGTTTGATAGTAATAATTTTGTGAAGAAATAATCAGAGTAATGTAAAATGCAAAAAAAAAATTTTGTCCGCAAAATATTCCTTCCTTTTTTGCTTCTTTTGCCTGGAATTACTTCAAATAGTTTAGCATCGGAAAATATAATAGCAAAGCTTCGAGCGAGCGGATGGCAGCAAGTTGAGAAATTTGAAGAAGTTCAGCGATTGAATGGGCAGGGTCAGTATAAAAATCTAGCTCGGGTTATCCATGTGAGCCATTTCGTGTTTGTAAAAAATGATCAGCGAAAAGCGTGTTGGATGTCTTATGATAGTCAGCAAGACCAAATAAAAGAAGGTTGTCGAGGAGTTGATCAATAGTCTAGTTTTAAAAAAAGGCAAACTAACCCTGCCATGTTCTAACGATCTTCACATGGCATTCACTTCATACCAATCAATTGAGAACATTTGGGTGATAAAGTGTGACAAATCAAACCAATACACTTAGTGAGAATATTATTAAAGAATTTAAGGTTAATGGCGCGGTATTTTTACCGGGTATATTTTCTAACTGGGTTGATTGTTTGAGGAAAGGTGTATCCGCTGTTATGAAAGCACCGAGTGAGCGCGAACGGAGCTATGAAAAAAATAAGGATACACCAGGATTTTTTAATGACTTTTGTAATTGGCAGCGGATTAACGAGCTGAGGGATTTTGTATATAACTCCAACTCTGGCGAGGTTGCAGCTCAACTAATGTGCTCTAGGACAGCGCGTTTTTTTCATGACCATATTTTAGTTAAGGAACCAGGCTCTTCAACCGTCACCCCGTGGCATCAAGATCAGCCTTATTACCCAGTTGAAGGTTTCCAGTCAGTTAGCTTTTGGATACCTCTTGATCCAGTGCCAAGAAAGAGAAGTATTGAATTTATTAAAGGGTCTCATACATGGGGGCAATTTAAGCCGAGACGTTTTGATGGCACAGATTTGTTTCCAAATGATCCTCGTAATCATTTTCCAGATATTGATGAGTTGAGCTGTTCACCAAAATTCCTGGGGTCAGAGATGAGCCCTGGTGATGCGGCTGCCTTCAACTTTAACATTTTTCATAGGGCCCCAGCAAATAGCTCAAAGCGACGTCGTCGCGTCATTTCGATGCGGTGGGTCGGTGATGACGCAAAGTTTGCTGTGCGTTTAGGAAGGACATCACCTGATTTTTCATACTTGAATTACCGTGATGGTGAGCCGTTTAATGCTCCAGAATTCCCTTTAGTTTTTGGCAGAAAAACAGCTGAATGAATGTTGTTTTCAATTAAACGAAAAAAGTGAAGCCAACTTATTTTTCGAGGGGTTAATAAAGAGAGGACCTAGAAAGATATAGAAAATTTTTTACAAAATTACATGGGTTTTATTAATGATTATAAGGATTGTATATTATTAACAATTAAAAAAAGTTGTTCAGGGCCTAATACAGAAGTAGAAAAAGAAAACATTTTTGGGTTAACAGAAGCGCGTTCTTGGTAAAAAAAAGGGGGGGAATAGTGAATGACCAAAAGTGAGTATGGTCAAACAGGGATGCTTTGGACATGGGCAAACGATAAGTGGTATCAAGGCAACCCAGCTGTGATTGGTCCTAATGACCAAGGTTTCTGGTTGTCAGCGACAGTATTTGATGGAGCCCGGGCGATTGCTGGGAGCCTACCCGATCTTGATTTGCATTGTCAGCGCGCGGTTCGTTCGGCCGAGATTCTTGGCTTGAAAGCCCCTGTTTCCGTTGACCAGATAATGGAGTTAGCGCGGGAGGGGACAGCTAAATTTCCTTCAAATGCTGAATTGTATATAAGCCCTATTTTTTATGCTCAGACAGGATTTGTTGTGGAGCCAAACCCTGAAAGCACTCGGTTTTTAATGGTTGTTCAAGATGCGCCCTTGCCTGAGCCTGTAGGTTTTTCTGCGTGTTTAAGCAAATTTCGTCGGCCGTCTAAAGATTCGGCTCCAACGGAGGCTAAGGCCTCATGTTTGTACCCAAATGTTGCAAGAAGCGTCGCTGAAGCGAAGTCCAAAGGGTTTGATACGGGAGTAGTGCTTGACCCCAATGGAAACGTAGCTGAATTTTCATATGCTAATTTGTTTATGTCACGAAACAACATTGTATCTACGCCATCTATTAATGGTACCTTTCTAAATGGGATTACTCGTCAACGCGTTATTCAACTTCTTAAGGATGACGGGATTACTGTGGAAGAGCGTGCTATTGATATTGAAGAATTAATTGAGGCAGATGAGTTATTTTCGACAGGTAATTATGCTAAAGTAATGCCTTGTATCCGTTTCGATGATAAAGTCTTTTCAAGAGGGCCAATTATGAAACGTGCCCGTGAACTTTATTTCGAATTTTCGTCTGGCTAAAATTTAAATTATTTTGATGAAGGAGTTTTTCCTGACAATATTCTATGAATTAGGTCGATGGTTTCTGTAATGCCGTATAAAGCGATAAACGATCCCATTCTTGGGCCTTCTTTTTGCCCTAATAAGATTTCATATAGTGCTTTAAACCAGTCCCTCAAGTCAGAGTAATTCTGTTTTTTGCCAATTGAATAAAGAATAGTTTGAATATCTTCAGCAGAGGAATCTTTTGGTAAATGCTCGAGATTAGTTGCTAGCTCCTCGAGTGCTCTTAACTCTTCTGTGTTTGGAAAACGATAATTTTTGTTCGGTTTAACAAAGTCTCGGTAATAGGCAATAGCGTAGTCAACTAATCTATCTAAAAATGGTGCATCGACAGGATTTGCATCAGGGCGGTAACGGCTGATGAAGTACCACAACACTTTTTTTTCTTCACTATTACACACACTTGCAAGGTTTAAAAGTACATTAAAACTTAAATGAATGCTTTCAAATGGTGGGGTGCCGCGGTGAATATGCCAAACAGGGTTATCAATGCGTTTTTTAGTTTCTTGTTCGATATAGCTAGTAAGGTGCCGCAAATATTCATCTACTTGGCGGGGAATAATATCAAAATAAAGACGTTTTGCTGTTTTAGGCTTTGAAAACATAAAATTCGATAGACTTTCAGGAGGCGCATATTTTAACCATTCTTCGACTGAAAGACCATTACCTTTTGATTTAGAAATCTTTTCACCGTTTTCATCCAAGAATAGTTCATAGCTAAAGCCTACTGGCGGTGTTCCCCCCAAAATCTTGCATATTTTACTAGATTGTATCACAGAGTCCACGAGATCTTTGCCTGACATTTCGTAATTTACGTCTAGGGCAGTCCATCGCATTGCCCAGTCAGGCTTCCATTGTAATTTACAATGTCCCCCAGTAACAGGAACTTCAGTTAATTTTTCCGATTTTGGGTCTTTGTAGATAATTGTCCCGGTATCTATTTTTCGTTCAACAATAGGGACTTGTAAGACAATGTTAGTTTTTGGACAAATAGGTAAAAACGGGCTATATGTGGCTTGTCGCTCTTTGCCTAGTGATGGAAGTATAACGTCTATAACGGCTTCATAATTTTCAAGAAGGTTTATTAGTACAGAATCAAAATAGCCTTTTTTGTATAGTTCGGTCGAGCTTTTGAATTCATAGTCAAAGCCAAACTTATCGAGAAAAGTCCTAAGTTTAGCATTGTTGTGATCGCCAAAACTTTTATGGGTTTTAAATGGATCTGGGATCAGGGTTAAAGGTTTCCCTAAGTGTGCGGATATCATCTTTTGATCTGGGACATTGTCGGGTACTTTTCGAAGACCATCCATATCGTCAGAGAAGGCAAAAAGTTTAGTTGGGATATCCGAAAGTTTTTGAAATGCATTTTGGACCCATATTGTTCTGGCAACTTCGCCAAACGTGCCAATATGAGGTAATCCAGATGGGCCATATCCGGTTTCAAATAAGACAAACCCTTTTTTAGGTGCCTTGCCTTTAAGGCTTTTTAATATGGTCCTGGCTTCAGCAAACGGCCAACTATTGGAACATTTTGATAACGCTTTATATTCATCCATAAGAAAACCCATTAAGTTGATTTTTTACTAAACTAAGAGGGCGTGATTGGTGCTATCTTTAGTGAGGTTATATAAACAAAAGAATAAAAAAAAATTGTTAACGCAACTCGTTTTCTAGGACAAAACGTTTTAGATATGTGTTATTGACCTCGGGTAAAGCATACCAAATTCCAATCTTAGTTTTACACTTATGAATTTTGATGGTGAGCTAGAATAGCATGATTGTAGGTAGACATTATCTCGTGGAAACTTATGTAGCCTAAAAAATGCATAGAACGATCGTTATTTACAACGGGTAAAAATTCTACCTCCATATCTTTCATGGTTTTTAGAGCTGTTTCAATATTATCTGTTTCAACCAAATATGGGGGGTGTAATTGCGCAATATCTGCGGCAGTTACCAAATTATCTAAATTTCGATCAAAAGCAAAGTCGCCTATACTCGTAAGAGTTATGGTTCCATGGAGAATATTTCCTTCCGCAAGTACAAATAACTTGCCCCATTTTGAGGATTTTATATGGTTGCGGATTTCACCTAATTTAGTATTTTTTTTGACTGTAGGAGACCTTGAATTAAAGTCATTCTTTACTAGGCTTGCAACCTTTATTGAGCCCATGATTTCGGATTCAAGCCCTTTTTGTAGATTTATATTTCGCCTAGCCAACTGTTTTCGAAAAAAAGACTTTCCAAAAAAGTGATTGGTTAATTCTGTCGCCGTTACAATAGTTAGCAATACGGCTAATGATAATGCGTAGTCGCCAGTTATTTCAAATATGATTAGGGTCGTAGAAATTGGGGCTCCAAGAACAGCGGCAGCGATCCCCCCCATCCCTACTATTGTGTATGCACCAATATTGGATGCTAAATCTGGAAAAACCGCTGCAGCTGTTAAGCCAAATGCAGCTCCTGTCATTGCGCCTATTACAAGCGAGGGTGAAAAAACACCTCCACTAAAGCCAAAGCCCAAGCACAGTGCGGTTGCAACTATTTTTCCAATGCCTATCAAAATCAGCATTTGGAAGGCTAGTTGCCCAGTCATTGCAAGTTCTGCAACCTCATATCCAATGCCAAGTATTTCTGGAAGCGGTATGCTCATACCACCAATAACAAGACCTGCTAAAGCAGGTCGAAGCCAAACTGGCAACTTAGTTTTTTCAGCAAATTCTTGGGTCAAAAAAGTAAGGCGCATAAAAAAAATTGCAGCAACCGCACACATGCAGCCAAGAAGTATAAACGCTGGAAACTCCCAAAAGGAAGTAATCGTATAGTCAGTTAGAGTAAAAGACGAAGAGTTACCAAAATATAGCCGTGAAACTGCAGTTCCAAAGACACTTGCAATTACAATGGGGGTCAAACTGCCAAGCGCATAATGGCCTAGTATTACCTCGCTAGCAAACAATGCCCCGGCTATGGGAGCATTGAACGAGGAACTAACAGCAGCGGCAACGCCACACCCGAGTAGCGTTCGAATTGATTTCCGTGAAAAACGAAACCGACGACCCACCCAGCTTGCCAAAGAAGCACCAAGGTGCACTGCAGGCCCTTCCCGCCCTACTGATGCTCCTCCTCCAATCGAAAGTGCGGAGATACATGCTGAAATAACCCCAAGACGAGAGGACATGACCCCACCTTTCAGGACTGACGCTTCGATCACATCAGCGACACCATGAGGTCGGTTGAATGGAACAAAAAAATAAATCAAAACACCGACCCCTAGACCAGATAGACTCGGGATCAATATGAGCTTCCAAGGCGGGAGTGATCTTGACAGCTCTATTAAATGATCTGCCTTTTCGTGGAATATAACTATTCCAATTATATCTATTGCTTCGCGAAAAATTATTACGGCACCCCCTGATAGAATTCCAATAAGAATTGCGAAAATAGAAATAATTAGCTGTTCATTTTTCATAAATCGAGCAATTGCTTTTAATCCAATCATGTAATTCGAATCCATTTCCAAAATGGACATATTTCTATAAATATTCGAAAAAAATGAAAAAAAGCTTTATTGCGATTGTGCAAAATTTTTCTACTTAATTCAGGGCAGGTTTTTTTGGCGCTACTTTATGGGATGGATAGTAGAATATGGCCTGATTATAAATTATAACAGACTACGATAGCTTCAAAGATATACGCCTGTTTGAGTGGTTCTAGCTGCTAGATAGACATTCAAAAAGCGTCCTGATCGATAGTATTTACGTGGACACGCGAGATGGCCTGCAGTGTGGGGAAGCTGGATATATTAGATCATTGCGCAGCTGGAACTTATATTATGTACGAAAACTTAGTAATACATCTTGCTCCAGGCACAGAGTTTTTCAAGAAATGTAAACTAACTTTAACAGAAAGGAAAAATAGAGCGGATTAGACCCTTCTTTATTTTCTTTATTACGAATTAGAATAATGCTTTTGCACTAGCAAATTTGACGGTGTAAAAGCAGGATTGGCAACAAAGGGTAGCTAATTAAAGTTAGTTTGTATTTTAAACGTTTTGGTATTGTAATGACAGCTGATTCAAAATCTTCTCCACCGGTCGAGTTCTCTATAATTATACCGATGAACAATGAATCTGAAAATGTTTCTCCTCTTATTCTCGAGATAACCGGGATACTAGATAATCACTTTATCTATGAGATCATCTGTATTGATGATGGATCAAAAGATAGCACACTGTCTAATCTAATTACATTGAAAGGTGCGCATAAGAACTTAAGGATATGCCATCAC
>MDTE01138761.1_pt1 | contig 12901 bp, 8 predicted proteins | sample 811231 | NCBI WGS metagenome assembly MDTE01 (sample SAMN05326651, study PRJNA326480) | marine metagenome | isolation source: seawater | place: Indian Ocean: Red Sea | collected 2010
CTCAACATATTATTAATTTGGCATCATGGATTGTTTGCATCCATATTTGAATTCAAGCCAGATCTTATTATTGCAGAGGGTGAAAGTAACCTTCTTTCCTATTTACAATCTTATTTTTATAAAATAATTTTCAGAAAAACAAAGTTAATACATTGGTCCTATGGTGGTTTACCAGATTCAAAAAAAAGCTTTCTTAAAAATATTATAAAATCTTTTTTACTTAAATTATTTGATGGATTTATTGTTTATTCAAATTATGGAAAAAGAATTTTAATAAATTCATTTGGTATAAAGGAAGAAAAGATTTTTGTAGCCTTAAATATCTCAAATATTGATAAATTAATAGAATTAAAAAATAATAATAAAACAAATAAAAAAATTCCTAATCTTAAAGAAAATAAATTTACATTAATTACTAGTGGAAGTTTGGAAAAAGAAAAAAATTTTCAACTTATCTTGGATGCTTTTGAAAAAATTGAAGATAACAAGTTTAATTTGATAATCCTCGGAGATGGACCTTACAAAAAAGATTTGATGAAAATTGTAAAAATTAAGAAACTTAATAACATTTTTTTCGTAGGGAAAGTTCCTTGGGAAAAAATTATTGATTATTATTCAATGTCAGATCTTTTTATACTTCCTGGCAGAGGGGGTATGGTAATTTCTGAATGTATGGCATGCGGCTTGCCAGTACTTTTAAAAGCCGCTGATGGAATAGAGAGAGATTTAATTAAAGAAGGAGAAACAGGTTTCTATTATAAAAAAAATAATTCTGATTCTCTGGCGAAAGCAATAGAAAAAATATATAAAAATGAGACCCTATTAAAAAAAGTTAGTAAAAATGCTTTTAATTTAATTAAAGATAATCATTCTATTAAGAATTATGCTAATTCTATTGAGAATGCAATCTTGAAAACATTGAAAACATAAATAAAATGAATCTTATAAACAAAAAAATTCTCATTGATTGTAGTACCCTTTCCAAGGGGGGGGGGATACAAGTTGCCATTTCTACTATCAAATCAATTCTAGATATTAATCAAGGAATAAATTATAAATTTATTTTACCTAAGTCAATTTATTATTATCTACCAGAAGATATTCGAAACCTAAAGGGTATTTTTTGGATAAAAAAAAATACAAAAATAGAAAAATTAAAATTAATATTTCTCCTCTACTTTATTAATTTTAAATTTAGGCCTGATATTGTTTATACATTATTCGGTCCTTCATATTTTAAAGCATTTTGTATTCATATAGTTGGATTTGCAAAACCTTATTTAATTTATCCAACTATTAAAGAAAATAAAACTTTAAAAAACTATTTAAAAAATATTTTAGAAATTATTTTTTTTAAATTTTCTAATTTTTATATTGTTGAAACTAATACTGTAAAAGTAAGATTAAACCAAATATTAAAATTTGATTCGGAAAAAATCTTTGTTATCGAAAATGGAGTAAACCCTGAAATAAAAAATTTAATCGTACCAAAAAAAAATATACAAAATAATCAAATTCTTGTCCCAGCAACTTATTACCCACATAAAAACCTAGAAATAATTATTCCAATTGCACACTACTTATTAAAATTTAATAAGGATATCAAATTTATATTAACCATAGATGATAGAGAGTTTAAAAATAATTTTAATTTAAACTATAAAAATGTAAATCTTAAAAAATGTATACATAATATTGGCCCACAGAAAATATCTAATTTAGCTGAATATTACATATACTCCGAAATAATTTTTCTACCAACTTTACTAGAATGCTCAACAGCAGTTTATCCAGAAGCTTTTTACTTCAAAAGGCCCTTAATAACCTCTGATTTAGATTTTGCAAGAGATCTTTGTCAGTCTGCTGCAATTTACTGTAATCCAAGAGATTATAAAAATTGTGCAAATAATATACTTCTTTTACTTAATAACCAAAGGTTAAAAAATAAATTAGTTTCTGCAGGGTCTATTCAACTAAAAAATTACCTAGATGGTAATCAAAGAATATTAAAATTGCAGTCTGTATTTGAAAAAACTCTTAATTCAAAATTATTAAATTGAATAAAAATTGTTTGACATCACCATATTTTTAATACGATAATTTATAAATTATTCAGTGATAAAGACTTTTGAAGCAGCTTATACAATCTTTATCAAATGGAGAAACATCTATTAAAGAATTGCCTACTGAGCATTGTCCTCCTAAAAATGTTCTTATTAAAAATCATTGTTCCCTACTATCAAAAGGAACAGAAAAAATGCTTTTAGATTTTGGGAAAGCTAATATTATTGGGAAAATAAAACAACAACCAGATAAATTTCAACAAGCTCTAGATAAAATAAAATCTGATGGATTAGCTCCGACAATTAATTCAATAAAGTCTAAATTAGAAGAACCAATTGAGCTTGGATACTCTTCAATGGGCGAAATAATATTTGTTGGTGAAGATGTAAAAGATTTTCAAATTGGAGATAGAGTGATTTCAAATGGTGCTCATGCTGAGATTGTTTCAGTTCCTTCTAATTTATGTGCCAAAGTACCAGATGAAGTTCCGGATGAAGATGCTTCATTTACTGTTATTTCTGCCATAGGCCTTCAATCTATAAGATTAGCAGAACCTACTCTGGGAGAAACTTTTTTAGTTATAGGCCTTGGGCTAATAGGCTTAATAACATCTCAATTATTGAAAGCAAATGGTTGTAATGTACTTGCAATTGATTTAGACCCAAACAAAAAAATAATTGCTGATGAATTAGGAATAAAGTTTAAAGTTATCAATAACGAAGAAAATATTATCAATTGGTGTTTAAGAGAAACTTCTGGTGCTGGTATTGATGGAGTTATAGTCGCAGCAACAACAAAAAGTAATGATCCAATCCAAGTCGCAGCTAAAGTTTCCAGAAAGAGGGGGAGAATAATCCTTTTAGGGGTTACTGGAATGGCCTTAAGAAGAGATTTATTCTATGAAAAAGAATTAACATTTAAAGTTAGTTGCTCGTATGGGCCTGGAAGATACGATAAATCATATGAAAAAGAAGGTTTAGACTACCCTCTTCCCTACGTAAGATGGACTGAACAACGAAATTTCAAGTCAATCCTAGAACTTATTAGAGTAAATAAGCTAAATGTTAAAAAACTAATTTCACATACATTTAATATTGAGAATGCCAATGCGGCTTATGATTTAATTTCAAACAATAATCCTTGTCTGGGGATAATAATAAAATATCCATATTCAACAACAAAAACAATAAAGAGTATAGATTTAACCAATAAAAAATTTCTACCCAAGATTCCCAAAAAAGCGACAATTGGTTTTATAGGTGCTGGAAATTATGCAAAAAGAGTTCTTATTCCCACTTTTTCTAGAAATCGGGCTAATTTATCAACCATAGTTTCTAATAGAGGAATTGATTCAGTAATTATTGGGAAGAAATATGGTTTTCAAGAAGCATCAACTAATGTAGATGAAGTTCTAAATAATAAAAAATGTAACACTATAGTTATTGCAACAAGGCATAATACCCACGCTGAATTAATTATAAAAGCGTTAAAAGCAAAAAAAAATGTATACGTAGAAAAGCCACTATGTCTTACATATAAAGAATTGGATTTAATAAATAATGCTTATACAGGAGATAATCTTCTTATGGTGGGATTCAATAGACGTTTTTCTCCTCTTATACAAGATGTAAAGAATCTAATAAGAAAATTACCTGACGAAAAATCATTTATATATACTTGCAATGCAGGATTTATAGATTCCTCACATTGGACCCAAGATAAGAAAATTGGTGGAGGAAGATTAATTGGAGAAGCTTGTCATTTTGTTGACATTTTGAGATATCTGGCAGATTCAAAAATAGTCAAATCTAATTATATAGAGGCATATGATTTAAAAGAATGTTCTGATAATTTCTCAATTCATTTGAAATTCGATAATGGATCAATTGGGATAATAAATTATTTGTCGAATGGTAATAAAGCTTATCCAAAGGAAAAATTAGAAATTTTTTCTGGGAATGCCGTGATTCTTCTTGATAATTATATTAAGTTAAAAGCATGGGGCATTAAAGGTTTTAGGAAAAAGAGACTTTTGTCCCAGAATAAGGGTCAATTTAATTGTGTAAAAAGCTTTTTAAATGCAGTTGAAAATAAAAAGGAACCGCCAATTCCAATTGAAGAAATCTTTGAGGTGCAAAAATTATTAATTTCATTAAAGGAATCCAAGTGAATTGTACAGTAATTGGTCTTGGATATATTGGATTGCCTACATCTGCAATCTTGGCAAGTGCTGGTCATAAAGTTTTAGGTGTGGATATTAATGTAAACGTCATAAATTCTTTAAAAGAAAAAAAAATTCATATCAATGAACCTGGTTTGAATGATTTAGTAAAAAAGCATTTTGAACAAGAGAATTTAAAGTTTTCAGAGCATATAGAACCTTCAGAAGTGTTCATAATTACTGTACCCACTCCTTTTAAGGGCTATGACGAAAAAAATATTCCAATCCCCGATATGACTTATGTTATTAATGCTGCAAATTCAATTATTGATAAAGTTCAACCAGGCAATCTAATAATACTAGAATCAACTTCCCCAGTAGGAACAACTGAAATGATAGGCCAATTAATATTTGAAAAAACTGGACTCTCATCAAAAGAGATTCATATTGCTTATTGTCCAGAGAGGGTAATCCCTGGAAATATATTAAAAGAACTTGTTGAAAATAGCAGAGTTATAGGTGGTCTAACTGAGGAAGCATCCAAAAAGGCAAGATTTTTCTACTCCTCATTTTGCAAAGGTAAATTAGATATCACTAGTACAAAAGTAGCTGAACTTGTTAAGCTTTCAGAAAATACATTTAGAGACATTAATATTGCTTTTGCTAATGAGTTATCTATCATTTGCGAGGATCTAAAAATAGATGCATTAGAAGTTATTAAGTATTCTAATAATCATCCCAGAGTAAATATTCTAAAACCTGGATGTGGGGTAGGAGGCCATTGCATAGCTGTAGATCCTTGGTTTATTGCTTCAGAATTTCCCAATAAATCGAATTTAATTCAAACAGCCAGAAAAGTGAATTTAGATAAAACAGAATGGGTAATAAATAGCATAAAAAAAGAGGCAAATATTTTATCGATAAGAAATAAGAAGAAGATTAAAATTGGAATTATGGGTTTAACTTTCAAGCCTAATGTAGAGGATTTAAGAGAATCTCCTGCTTACTATATTGCTAAAAAATTGAAAAGTTCGCATTTTGAAGTTCATGCTTGTGAACCAAATATTTCAGAATGTACTGATTTTAAAATTTTGACTTTAGAAGACGTCATTGAAGAATCTGACTTAATCGTTTTTTTAGTTGCTCATAAAGAATTCTTAAATTTAAAAATAAATAAAAATATTATTGATTTTTGTGGGATATTTTAGAAGATATTTTATCACTCTTAAAGACATTGGTCTTAAAAGGCTATATAAGAGACTCGGTTATGAATTGAGAAAGATTTTAGACAATTACCTACCAGAAAAATTTGTGCTTTTTTTAATCTATTTTAATTTAGATAAATTAAATTGGGAAAGCTCATTAAAAAATTTTGAAATTAAAAATCATAATTTAAGGTTTATTTGGGAATATAAAAAAGACGAAATTATTAGCTTTAACTTATTAAATTCCAAAAAATTTTTGAGTTTCCCTATTGTTTGGAATGATAAAGATTGGGACAGGCTATGGCAGTTCAATTTACATTATTTTTGTTGGGCCAGAAATAGTATTGAGTCATATATTGACAAAGGAAATATAGATCTCTATTTACTAAAAATCCCCTTATTAATTAATCAATGGATTGACAATAATCCAATTGGGAAAGGAGATGGATGGCATAGCTACACAATATCATTAAGACTTAGAAACTGGTTATGGATAATACAAACATTTCCCGAAATAAAAAATGAAAAAATTTTTATTTCTATGGGTAAACAATTATTTTGGCTTTACACTCATTTAGAGGATTCCAATGGAGGTAATCATTATCTTGAGAATCTTTGCTCTCTTATAATTATCAGCCTACAATTTGATAATAAAAAAACAGCGCAAATATATCGCTTTGCCCTTAAGAAATTAAAACTAGAATTAAGTCTACAAATACTTAAAGATGGAGGGCATGAAGAAAGAACAGCTAGTTACCATATATTAATATTAGAAAGATTAATTGAAGTAGGATGCGTAATTAGAAGTAAAAATTATAAAGTACCTAAATGGCTTAACAACACAATCAAATCTATGCTTAATTGGACTAAGTCTATTAAATTAAGAAAAAATAATTTCCCAAGATTTAATGATAGTCCAATAGACGGTTGTCCAAAAATTGACAATGTTATAAATTTTGCAAATTCTTTTATTTATGGGCACGAGATATCTCTAAAAAAATTAAAAGGTATTAGAAAAAAACTTATAAGTTATTCTGGAGAAAATGAAACTAAACTGCAAAAATCAAATGTTAAATCAATTCTTAATCTTGAAGATACTGGCTGGACTATAATGAGGCCTGGTCTAGGGTGGGAAGTTGTTGTTAAATCAGGAGAGTCAGGACCAAAACATTTAGCAGGACATACTCATTCTGATTTATTTTCTTTTGATATTTTTCATAATGGGATCCCTATCATTGTAGAGTGTGGTACGAGCACTTATCAGATGAATAAGATAAGAAATTATGAAAGATCTGGACAGGCACATAATGTATTTGAGCTTCTTCATAAAGATAAAGTTATTGAACCAATTGAAATATGGTCAAATTTCCGTGCTGGCAGGAAAGCTAAAGTATTCAATAAAAAAAGTGGATACAATGAAAATGGAAAATTCAGTATAACTTCATCGCATGATGGCTATAGCCGATTCAATGTTTCTTACTCAAGAGAATTAAATTTCAATTTAGAAAAAGACTCAATACTTAATATTGAAATAACTGAAAACTTAATAACTAAAAATTGTATGCATTGGAGGTCATGGATACATTTATCACCATTTATTAAAGATAAAGAGTTTAAAAAATTATTATCTAATTTAAAATCAAAAAATAGATATAAATTCAAAATTATTGAAACAACATTTTCTTATGGATTCGGGAAAAGAAAAAAACGAAATAGTATTTGCTTTTATGGAATCACAAAAAAAGGAGTAAATAAATTTAAGCTGGATCTAAATCTCAGTACTATTTCACAATAATGAAAACTATATTTATAATAAATCAATTTGCCAATACTCCTGAATTACCAGGCCATACAAGACAATATGAACTTGCAAAAGGTCTACAAAAAAAAGGATGGCATGTAGAAGTCTTTGCATCTGATTTCAATTTATCTGAGAGAGTATTTAGAAAATTAAACCAATTTCAGCTTTTTAAACTGGAATTTATCAAAAGGATAAATTGGTTTTGGATAAGAGTCCTGCCATATAAAAGAAATAACTTTCTTAGGTATTTAAATATTATTTCTTTTTGTCTTAATTTAACTTTAATACTCATTTATAGAGTAATAAAAAATAGAGCTAAACCAAAAAATAAACTTATAATTCTTGCAAGTAGCCCACAACTACCTGCAACATTTTTTTGTTTAATAATTGCCAGGATTTTTGGGGTACCTTTTGTATCTGAGGTCAGAGACCTTTGGCCCCAAGTACTTATAGATCTTGGAGGTAAAAGTCCTAAAAGTTTTTTAATTAGATTCTTATCCCTTTTAGAAAAAACAATTTATGAATACTCTAATCATATAATTGTATTAGCGAAAGGTTCAATAGAATATGTAAAAAAAAGAGGCGCTAAAAGGGTATCTTTTTTACCAAATGGATCAGATTTGGAATATTTCAAATACCACAAATTAAATCCTGAAAAAAATGGGTTTTCTAAAAAAAGACCTTTTACTCTTATGTATTATGGATCGCATGGAGAAGCTAATGGACTTGATAAAATTATTGATGCTGCAAAAAAATTGAAAAATAAACCAGTAAAATTTATATTAATTGGGGATGGTCCAGAAAAGAAATTTCTATTAAAAAAATCAGTTAATCTTGAAAATATAGTTTTTCTTAAAACTAAATCAAAGAAAAAAATGCCAAAATTAATTTCCAAATGTGATGCAGTAATTATTACCTTAAAAGATATTCCATTATTTAAATATGGAGTTTCACCAAATAAGCTTTATGATGCGTATGCAATTGGAAGACCAGTCATAAGTAATATAGGTGGATACATCGGTGAAGAAATTACTCGTCATAATATTGGTTTTGATGATTACTCTAAAAATAATAATTTACTCGCTGATTCTATTATAAAATTAATGAATCTTTCTAGAAAGGAGAGAGTAAAAATGTCTGAAAGAGCTAGAAAATTAGCGGAAAATAACTATTCAAGAAAAATAATTTTATCAAAATATGATGAATTACTTAACGAATATATTTGTAGATAGACCCTAAATCTTTATTATGATTTTATTTCTAACATTTATAGCTTTTCTATCTACATTTTTATTAATTAAGATTTTTTTACCTTATTTTAATAAGTATCTTCTCGACAAACCAAATAATAGAAGTCTTCATAAAATTCCTATCCCAAAAAGTGGTGGCATTTTTTTTGCATTGACAAGTAGTATATTTTTGTACTTTATGAACAATCCAATTGGCATAATTTGTTTACCACTTTCATTCATAGGAGCCTTAGATGATAAGTTAAATATCTCAAGAATAATAAGATATCTATCACAATTAGTTTCTGTTACTGTTATTTACTTATTAGGTAACGGTTTCTTTCAATCTTTCCAACTAGATAATCACATACTTCAAGTATTACTAATAAGTTTGATTGTATTTTTTGGTACTGCCATAATTAATTTCACGAATTTCATGGATGGTTTGGATGGTTTAATCGCAGGGACAATGATAGTTTGGTTTACTGCTATATCAATAAGTTGGAATAGTTCTTATATTATTTTAGTAGGCTCATTAATAGGATTCATAATCTGGAATTGGAGCCCGGCTAAAATATTTATGGGGGATTCAGGAAGTACTTTTTTAGGCTGTATTGTAGTTGGAGTAATCCTGAATATGAAATCAATATCCCAACTAATAAATTCACTGTTAATTTTATCTCCTATTTTCATAGATTCAATTTCATGTATTTTATTAAGGCTAAAGTACAAACAAAATATATTTAAGCCACATAAAAAGCATCTCTATCAAAGACTTTTTAGAGCAGGTTGGTCCAAAGAATTAGTCGCCACTTTATATATCGGAAACTCTATAGTATTGGCTTTAGCATTTTTAAAAAGTCAATATTTACTCTACATCACAACATTCTTAACTATAATTTTTGGAATTGTTTTAAATGAAAGAAAAGCTTATAATTTTAAAAATGAATAAATATTTATCATTGCAAAAGTTCATCAATATTTTTTTAAAAAATATATATTCTTTAACCGTCTTACAAAGAAGATGTATTTTAATTTTCACAGATTTAGTTATTTTATATTCTTGTTTTTTCTCTACATATTTTTTAGTTTCAGATGAAGTTATTTATAGTAGATTTTTACATTTGGTTGTTCTAGCTAACTCATTAATAGGCATAATTATTTTTATTTTATTAGGTAATTATAAAGCATTAACTAAATATGTTCACGGGAAATCAATATATAAATTAGGTTTAAGTAATTTAATAATTACATTAATTTCTTTTGTTAGTTTCAAGCTTATTTTCCAAATATATATAAGTTTTAAATTCTTATTCATTTTTTGGCTGCTCATAAATGTCTTAATAAATTTTAAAAAACTGATATTTAGGGATATTCTGTTTCAATTAAGTAGAAACAAATTAAATAGCAAAAAAGTCTTAATATATGGAGCCGGGGCCGCAGGGGCACAATTATCTCATAATCTTATAAGATCAGGAGTTTATCAAATAAAAGGTTTTATTGATGATAATCAAAATCTTTGGGGAAGAAATATAAATGGTATTAATATAAATTCGCCAAATTTTTTAAATAAGATAAACAATTCAATTGATGAAATATTGATTGCAATGCCCTCAATTAATCAAAATAGAAAAATAGAAATTTATGAGTCTTTAAGAAAATATTTTCTTAGTATAAAAGAAATTCCTTCTTTAGAGGATATCACTTCTGGCAGGGCAAAGATTAATGAACTTAGACCCATAAACCTTAAAGACTTACTGGGAAGAAAAAGCAAAAGCGATATAAATCTTCCAATAGAAAAAATTCAAGATAATGTTATTTGTGTTTCAGGAGCTGGAGGTTCAATTGGCCAAGAAATATGTCGACAAATTGTAAAATTAAATCCAAAAAAATTAATCCTTCTTGAACTCAGCGAACCATCTCTATTTCAAATATATTCAGAACTTGAAAATGTCATTAAAGAGAAAAATTTCTTAGTGCCTATTCTAGGAAATGCTTCAAATAAGACACTAGTAAATAGTATTTTTAAACAATATTCTGTAAAAATTGTTTTTCATGCGGCAGCATATAAACATGTACCTCTTGTTGAATTAAATCCACTTGAAGGTTTATCAAACAACGTATTCTCTACACAAATAATCTGTGAATGTGCCGCTGAACTAAATCTTGATAATGTTGTACTAATATCATCAGACAAGGCAGTAAGGCCTTCAAACATAATGGGGTGCTCTAAAAGATTATCCGAATTAATTGTTCAATCATATGCATCAAGGAATTACGATACTATTTTTACTATGGTTAGATTTGGAAATGTTCTTTTCTCCTCTGGCTCAGTTGTACCACTTTTTCTAAATCAAATAAAAAATGGTGGTCCCATTACAATCACTCATTCAAAAATAACGAGGTATTTTATGACTATTCCTGAAGCAGTTCAATTAGTCATGAAAACAATAGACTTATCAAAAGGGGGAGACATATTTCTTCTTGATATGGGAAAACCAGTAAAAATTCTTGATCTTGCTAAACAAATGATTAAATTAAGTGGCTTGAAAGAAAAAAGTTCAGAAAATAAAGACGGAAATATAGAAATAATTGAAACAGGTTTAAGGCCTGGGGAAAAATTATATGAAGAACTACTAATTGACTCCGAATCAATTCCAACCTCACATCCACAGATATATAAAGGGAATGAAAAGTTTATACCATTTCAGGAATTAAACGAAAAACTTATATTGTTAAAGGAATTAATTAAAAAAAATAATAAAGAAGAAGTCTTCAAACTACTACAAAATATCTTGCCTGAATGGGAAAGATCTAAAATAACTAAGACATAAACATAATTCCTTTTTTTTTAATCCCTTTACTGCGTTAATATAAATAATAAATAAATAATTTATATGAGCGTTCCTACAGTAACCTTCGTTTTAGGAACTAGACCAGAAGCCATTAAATTAGCGCCAGTTATATCTTTATTTAAAGAAACCAAAAAAGTTAATGTTAGGGTTGTTTTAACTGGTCAACATAAAGAGATGGTTGATCAAGTTATGAACTTTTTCGAAATAAAAAGTGACTTAGATTTAAATATAATGAAAAAAACACAATCTTTAGAGCACATAACTAATAATGTAATTACAGGAATTTCAGAAGAACTTAAGAAGAACAAATCGAACTTGCTAATAGTACAAGGAGACACCTCTACTGCATTTTCAGCTGCATTAGCAGCATTTTATAATAATGTACCTATTGGTCATATTGAAGCAGGGCTTAGAAGCAATGATCTTTATGATCCTTTCCCAGAAGAGGCTAACAGAAGACTAATTTCACAAATATCAGAATTACATTTTGCTCCTACAAAATTATCAAAAGAAAATCTTTTAAAAAATGGTATTTATAAAAATGTTTTCATTACAGGTAATACTGTCATAGACGCCCTTTTAAAAGTTTCGACGACAGTAGAAAATTTTACTAATTCAAAATTCAACCCTTATAAACAAACATTAATATTGACAACAATTCATAGAAGAGAAAATTGGGGGGAAAGATTAGAAGATATCTTAAAAGCAATTACTATCATTCTAGATCAATTCAAAAATGTTGTATTTTTAATCCCACTACACAAGAATAGAATTGTTAGAGATCCTATAATAAAAATTTTAGGGAATAAAAAAAGAGTATTGCTTGTTGAGCCTCTTAACTATAGTGAAATGGTTTCTGTTATAAAAGCATCTAAGATGCTTCTAACGGACTCAGGAGGTTTACAAGAGGAGGCTCCTGCTTTTGGAAAGCCTGTACTTATTTTAAGGGAAACTACGGAAAGGGTAGAGGCAATTAATGCTGGTACAGCTAAATTAATAGGCGTAAAAATACATAATATAGTCAAAAACATAACTGATTTGCTTATTAACCATGATCTTTATGAATCTATGGCAAAAGCCGAAAATCCCTTTGGTGATGGGAAATCAAGTGAAAGAATTTTAAATCACTGCTTAGATTTTCTCGACAAAAAAAATTAAAGGCCTTATTTCTCCATGTGATATTCTAGAGTAGATTTAAATTAGTTAGTGATTATAAAAGAAACATCGCAACCTAGTAATGATGAGATAGATTTAAGATCAATTTTAAACTTTTTGTCTAGAAATAAAAACTTAATTATTTTGGGACTTGTATTGGGGTATATTTTTGGATCTATAAAATATTCATTTACCCCTAAAACTTGGCAAGGAGAATTCGAAATAGTAATAGCTAAAAATGAATTACCAAATGAACTTAAATCAGCTTCTGGCTTAATAAATGATGCTTTAAAAGGGAAAATAGATAATGAAATAGATACACAAATAATTATTTTAGAAAGTCCTTCAGTCTTGATGGATACTTTTAACTATGTTAAAGATTTCAACGAGGAAAAAAATTTAAATTTTGTGAAGTGGAAAAAAAGATTAAA
>MDTE01161074.1_pt1 | contig 12901 bp, 12 predicted proteins | sample 811231 | NCBI WGS metagenome assembly MDTE01 (sample SAMN05326651, study PRJNA326480) | marine metagenome | isolation source: seawater | place: Indian Ocean: Red Sea | collected 2010
CTTTTAGAGGTTCATATATTCAATTTTAATGGAAATCTTTACAATAAGCACTTAACTATTGAATTTATTAACTTTATAAGAAAAGAAAAGAAATTTAAAAATATAAAAGAATTAAAAAAACAAATTAATTTAGATCTCAAAGTAGCAAAAAAAATAAATTAAAATAATGGGAAAAAACAATATTAATTTACCTAAAACTGCTTTTTCAATGAAAGCTAATTTACAAAATAAAGAACCAACTTTAATTGATTATTGGAATAAAATTGAACTTTACAAAAAATTAAGACTAGCAAGTAAAGGAAAAAAAAAGTTCATTTTACATGATGGACCTCCATATGCAAATGGTGATATTCATATGGGAACTGCGCTTAATAAAATTCTTAAAGATTTAATTGTGAAATTTCATCAAATGAATGGTGAAGATTCTGTGTATGTGCCTGGTTGGGACTGTCATGGTTTGCCAATAGAATGGAAAATTGAAGAACAATATAAAAAAAACAAAAAAAATAAAAATGAAGTTCCGATTAATGAGTTTAGAAAAGAGTGTAGAGAATTTGCCACCAAGTGGATTGGAGTTCATAAAAAACAGTTTAAAAGATTAGGTGTTATAGGAGATTGGGAAAATTATTATTCTACTATGAGTTTTGATGCTGAAGCTCAAATTGTAAGAGAATTAGGTAAATTTTTAAAAGAGGGTAGTTTGTATAGAGGATATAAACCTGTGCTTTGGTCAACAGTAGAAAAGACAGCATTAGCAGATGCTGAAGTTGAATATATGGATCATAAATCAGATACAATATATTCGTCTTTCAAAATCAAAAAATCAAGCAAGGAAAAACTTATAGGAAGCGAAGTTATAATCTGGACAACAACACCATGGACTATACCTGCTAATAAAGCATTGGCATATAATGAAAAACTTAATTATGTAACCCTAAAAATAGAAGATGAAAATGAATTTAAAGATAGACAAATAATAGTAGCTGAAGATCTTCTTAAATCTGTATTAGAAAATTGTAATATTAAAAAATATAAAAAAATTTTTAGTTTTTCAGGTAAAGATTTTAAAAATACAATTTGTAAACATCCATTTTCATCAATTGGATTTGATAATGATATTCCCATGTTAAAAGCAAGTTTTGTCACTACGGAACAGGGCACAGGTATAGTTCATTGTGCCCCAAGTCATGGACCAGATGATTTTAATTTATGTTTAAAAAATAATATCAAAGCCCAAGAGACAGTTGATGACGATGGGAAATATACAAAGCATGTTCCATTATTTAATGGAATTCATATTTTTAAAGCCAATAAAATTATTATTGAAAAATTAAAAGATCAAAGTAACCTTTTATTTAACGGAGAATTAATTCATTCCTATCCTCATTCTTGGCGATCAAAAGCTCCTCTTGTTCACAGAGCTACTCCACAGTGGTTTATTTCAATGGAAAGCCATGATTTGAGAAAAAAAGCATTAAAAGCAATCGATGAAACTACATTTTATCCGAATAAAGGAAAGGAAAGGCTTAAATCAATGATTGAATTGAGACCTGATTGGTGTGTTTCAAGACAAAGAGTTTGGGGTGTGCCTATTCCAGTTTTTTTATCAAAAAAAACAAACGAAGTGTTACTTGACGAAGAAGTTATAGAAAATATTGCTAGTATTTTCGAAAAAGAAGGTGCTGACTGCTGGTTTGAAGGTGATACGCAAAGATTTTTAGGTAAAAAATATAAAAGTCAAGATTATGAAAAGATGACCGACATAGTAGAGGTTTGGTTTGATAGTGGATCTACCCATTCTTATGTTTTAGAAAAAAGAAAAGATTTAAAATGGCCTGCATCTATGTATTTAGAAGGTTCAGATCAACATAGGGGATGGTTTCATTCGTCGCTATTAGAGTCATGTGGAACCAGAGGCAGAGCACCATTTGATTCTATATTATCCCATGGTTTTGTTGTGGATGGAAAAGGTTTAAAAATGTCAAAATCATTAGGAAATATTATATCACCTGAGAATATTTTAAAAAAATATGGAGCTGATATTTTAAGAATCTGGGTTGCTGCATCTGATTATTCAGAAGATTTGAGAATAGATTACTCAATTCTAGATCAACATGCTGAGTCCTATAGAAAAATTAGAAATACATTTAGATACATACTTGGAAATTTAAATGACAAATTCGAAAGGATAGATTTTGAAAAAATTGATATCAGAGAAATGCCAGAGCTAGAACAATACATGTTGAATAAAATTTATAATCTCAACTATTATTTTAATAAAAATTTTAAAAAATATAATTTTCATTCAATATATAAGGAATTATTAAATTTTTGTGCATCTGATCTCTCAGCATTTTATTTTGATATTAGGAAAGACAGTTTATATTGTGACAATTTAGAAAGTAAAAAAAGAAAATCTGCAATAAAATTCTTAAATATTGTTCTTGAAATCTTGTTAAAATGGTTTGCGCCAGTTTTATCTTTTACTACTGAAGAAATATACAGTCTATTAAAAATAGATATTAAAGGAAGTATCCATCTTGAAAAATTTCCAGTTATCCCAGAAAATTGGAATAATCAAAACTTAACAAAAAAATGGTCTGAACTTATAAAAATAAGAGATAAATGTAATAGTAGCATAGAACAAAAAAGAGCGTCAAAAGAAATTGGTTCAAGTCTAGAAACAAATTTAATTATTTATATGAATGAAAGGTTAATAAATTTGTCAAAGGAAATAGATTTTTCTGAGTTATGTATTACATCAGACGTTAAAATTGAAAAAATAAAAGATAATAATTCAGAAGAAGTTATAGTTGAGACATTTAAAGCTAAAGGAAATAAATGTCCTATTTGTTGGAAAATTAGTACTAAACCTTGTAATAGACATTTTTCATAATAAATTATTTCATGTTTAAAAATAATTTAAAAAAATATTTAATAAGTTTTTCAATAGTAATTTTTGTTTTTTTTTTAGATAGAATTACTAAACTTTATATCTTAAATTTAGCTGAGTCAGAAAAATATGTTGATATATACTTAAACTCTTTTTTAAATTTTTATTTAATTTGGAACAAAGGAATAGGTTTTGGGTTATTTCAATTAGAAAACAGTTTTTTTTATAACTTCATTACTGCTTTAATTATAATTATAAATATAATTATTTTAGTTATGATAATTAAATCAAAAGACTATAAAATTTTTTTTTTACTTATGATTTTAGGCGGATCATCTGGCAATCTATTTGACCGACTTTATTTTAAGGCTGTTCCTGATTTTATTGATTTACATTATGAAAGTTTTCATTGGTTTATCTTCAATGTAGCTGATATATTTATTTCAATAGGCCTGATATGCCTTATTATTGCTGAATTTATTTTAAATAACAAAAAAGATAATGAAAAAAATTAAATTTTGGATAGCTGCAGTTGTTATTTTAATGACTTTAAATTCATGTAATACATTCAATGAAGGAATGGTTGGAAGCAAAAGATCTAAAAGTGGCGATGAATTTTTAGTTTATAAAAAAAAACCTTTGGTTGTTCCACCAGATTTTGAATTAATGCCTTCTCCGAAACCGTTAGAAAAAAAGAAAGTTAAAATGACAGAGTCTGATGAAAGTATTGAGAGTTTGTTAAAAACAAATAAAGAAGAAAATATTGGTGATTTTGAAAAAGGGAGTGACGATAGTTTAGAAAAAAGTATTCTAAAAAAAATAAAAACCAATTAATGATATCAAAAAATATCAAATTTGAAAATTTTACAATAAAATCAAAAAAAAAAAATGTTGCTGATGATTTTAAAAAATTAAAAAAAAATTTTTTTGAAAAAAAATTAAATTTATTACACAGCTTATCTAAAAACTATAAATATAGTTATAACAAAAAAATTGTTGATAAGTATAAAAAGTTTAATAATTTTTTAGTTGTTGGAATGGGGGGGTCAATTTTAGGCACCAAAGCAATTTATCAGTTTTTAAATCATAAAATTAAAAAAAATTTTTTTTTTATGGATAATCTAAAATCTAATTTTAATTTTAAAAAAAAAAATTTTGTTAATTTAATTGTTTCAAAATCTGGAAATACTTTAGAGACAATTGTAAATTCAAATTTATTACTTAAAAATAAAAAAAATATTATTATTTCTGAGAATAAAAATAATTATTTAAATATTTTAGCAAAACAAATGAAGTGTGACATTGTGGAACATAAAAATTATATTGGTGGGAGATATTCGGTTTTGTCAGAGGTAGGAATGTTGCCTGCCGAATTAATGGGTTTAAAAGAAATCAAATTTAAAAAATTAAATTATCTGATTAGTAATAAAAAATTTGTCAATAATTTAATTCAAAATGTTTCAAGTATTATTAACTTAGTAAAAAAGGGTAAAAATTTATCTATATTATTAAACTATGACAATAAATCAGAAAGTTTATTTCATTGGTATCAACAATTAACTGCTGAAAGTTTAGGAAAAAAATCAAAAGGAATACTCCCAATAATTTCAACAATGCCTAGAGATAACCATAGTCTTATGCAGTTTTATTTAGATGGACCTAAAAAAAACTTTTTTACCTTTTTTTCAGTTATTGAAAAGAATACAAGTCAAATTAATAGTAAATATTTATTAAAATCTCACTCTTATTTAAAAAGGAAAAATTTAGGAAAAATTATTAATTCACAAATAAAAGCTACACAAAATGTTTTTTTTAAAAAAAAAATACCATTTAGAAGTTTTGAAATTTTAGAAAGAAGCGAGGATTCCATGGGGGAACTTTTTTGTTTTTTTATTTTAGAAACCATTCTTTTAGGAAGGGCACTTAATGTAAATCCCTTCGATCAACCATCAGTGGAATTAGTTAAAAAAGAAACAAAAAAAATACTATTAAGAAATTAGGCCAAAAATTATTTTAGACATTCCATAGGTTTTAACTTTTAAAATATTAAATTTTTTTGGATATTGTTCATCTTCTTTTTTATGTCTATGCAAAATTATAATCCCATTTTTTTTTAATATGTTAAGATGAATAATATCCTCTAAAAGATTTTTTATTTTTTTTTCTTTATAGGGTGGATCTAGAAAAATAATTTCAAATTTTGTTTTTTTTAACTTATCAATATTGTTTATATTAAAGATATTTTCAGTAATAATTTCTGCATTATTTCTGCATTTTAATTTATTTATGTTCTTTTTTAGAATTTTTACAGTTTCTGTAAAACTTTCACAAAAAATAACATTTTTTGATCCTCTTGATATGCATTCTAATCCAAATGATCCTACGCCTGAAAATAAATCTAGGATAGAAGATTTTTCAAAATTAAAATTCATCAAATTAGAATGTTGCAAAACATTAAATATTGACTCCTTTGTTAAATCTTTTAGTGGACGAGTATTTTTGTTTTTCGGTTCAGCTATTTTTCTTCCTCTTAATTTGCCAGCAATAATTCTAATCATTTTATAACCTTGAAACCTATATCCTTTCTATAATAACCATTTTGCCAGTCTAATTTTTCTATTAATTGTATTGCTTTTATTCTAGATATTTTAAAATTCTTTGAAAGAACTACAAAGTTTAGGACTCTCCCACCATTTGAGTAAATAATATTATTTTTATTTATCGTTCCCGCATGAAAAATTAATTCATTATTTTCAAGTTTTATTTTTTTAAGATTATTAATTTCTAAATTATTTTTAAAATTTTCTGGATAACCTTTTGAACAAAGAACAATACACAAACTTTTTTCTTCATGCCATTTGATCATTACTTTTTCAAGTTTATTTTCACAACATGATGAAAATATTTTAACTATATCTGTTTTTAGACGTGGAAGAATAGTTTGACACTCTGGATCGCCCATTCTTACATTATATTCAATTAAATAAGGTTCATTATCAATTATCATTAAGCCGGCATAAAGAAATCCTTTATATATTGCTCCCATTTCTTTCAAGCCCTTTAACGTTGGAATGATAATTTTGTCCATAATTTTTTTGTCCAAAACTTCATTAATAATTCCAGAAGGCGAATATGCTCCCATTCCACCGGTATTTTTTCCTTTATCACCTTCCAAGACTCTTTTATGATCTTGTGCTGTTTGAAATTTTTTTATAGCTTTACCATCGGTTACAATAAAATAACTCATTTCTTCTCCATCTAAAAATTCTTCGATTAAAACATTACGTGCTACTCCAAATTTTCCATTAAATATTTCTTCAACTGCTTCATTTGCATTTTCAATTTTTTCGCAAATGTATACACCTTTTCCAGCGGCTAAACCGTCAGCTTTAATTACTATTGGAAATTTAGAATTTTTTAAATAAACTTTTGACTCTTCAATAGATTTAAAAATCCCAAATTTTGCAGTTGGAATATTAAATTTTTTGCATAATTTTTTTGTAAAAATTTTCGAGCCTTCAAGCTGTGAGGCTAATTTATCTGGTCCGAATATTTTTATTTTATGTTTTTTGAAATAATCAACAATGCCATCTACCAAAGGTTTTTCAGGACCTACTATTAGAAAATTTATTTTATAATTTATTACAAATTCTCTTATTTTATCAAATTCATCTGCTTTAATATTAACATTTTTTGCTATTAAATTTGTTCCAGCATTACCTGGAAAGCAATATATCTGAGTAACTTTTTTTGATTCCAAAATTTTACTACATATTGCATGTTCTCTTCCGCCACTTCCTATAACTCCAATAATCATGTAATATAATATATATCTTAAATATGAATAATAAGTTAGCCAAATTAGAATATTTGCCGAATAACTTTAAAATTATAGAGCAAGGAGACCATGTTATTTGTGCAGTCTCAGGAAAAAAAATTCCTCTAAATAATCTTACTTACTGGAATGTTGAATTACAGGAAGCTTATTTCTCTTTTAAAGAAGCTTTTTTGAAAAATGAGGAAATAATAAAAAAAAATAATTAAATTACTTCCATCTATTATGACTCCATATCCACTGACTTGGATTGTTTAAAATCATTTTTTCTAAACATTTATTCAAATCTAATGTTATTTCTTCTATAGATGAATTTTGATCATACAATATTGGGCTGTTAAATTTTATTTTAAAATAAAAATTGTTAAATCTCTCAATATAAACTGGAACAATCTTACATCCGAATTTTTTAACTAACTGAGCAGGGATTGTAGTAGTTAATGCAGAATTTCCAAAGAAATTAGCTTTAATTCCTTCACTTACTCTTTGATCGATCATTAAAGCTATAGAATAATTTTCTTTAAATGCTCCAAGTAGTTCTCTAGTACCTGTTCTACCTTTTTTAATTTGTTTTTGGCAAATATATTGCTTTCTTATTCTTTCCATAATTTTGTTAAGAAAAATATTATTTAATGGTCTATAAATTGCTGCCAATTTCACTCCCGACTTTTCAATTTGCATTGCCATCAACTCAAAGTTATTAAAATGGCCAGAAATAAAAACTACTGGTTCTTTTTTTTCCTTTATTTTATCTAATATTTCCTTTCCTTCGATAGAAACAAATTTATCTAACTTTGAATTTCTGAATTTTTTAATAAAAACGTATTCAGACAAAATTCTCCCATAGTTTTTCCACATTTTTTTTTTTATTATTTCTATTTCCATATCATTAATATCTGGAAGACCTTTTTTGATATTTGATATTATTTTTTTTTTCGATCTAAAAAAAGGTCCAATTAATTGACCAATTAATGAACCAAAATTTGAAGCAAGTTTAAATCCTAATAATTTAAAAATAGAGAATAGAAATATAATAAATACAAATTCAAAAAAATATTTAATTATTTTCATAGTTTTTTATTTATAAAATCAATTAGTTCTATTTCATTTAAAATATTTAACTTAATTTTTAAGCAATTAATTTCTTCAGATTGATTTTTATCGAGTCTACTATAATCTTTTTCTGTAGTTATTATTCTTGCATTTAGATTTTTTGCCATATCTTTAATTTTTAAAATATCTTTATTTGAATAATTATAATGATCAGGAAAAGTAATATCTCTAACTATTTTAAATTTGTTTTTTTTTAAAGTTTTTAAAAAGTTATCTGGATTTCCTATCCCTGAAAAAGAAATATAATTATGATTTAGATCTAATGTTTCAATATTTGATGGCACGTATATTGTTTTAAATATTCTTAAATTTGGTTTTATATTTTTGATTATATTTTCAATTTCTATTGTATTTTCATTATTACCATTCAAAAAAATTGCATCATATTTTTTTAAACTTTTTAAATTTTCTCTAAGTGGACCAGAAGGAATACAAAGTCCATTACCGATCCAAGCTTGTATGTTGAAACAAACAAAAGATAAATCATATTTTAATTTTCTATCTTGTAAGCCATCATCAAAAATTGCTACTTCAAAATTTTGATTTATAGCATCTTTTAATGCATCTTCTCTATTTTTTTTACAAAATAACTCTCCATTTAAAGACAATATTTTTTGCTCATCAATTTGATCAATATAATCTTTTTTTATAAATGCTGTTTTAAAATTTAAATTATCTAATATTTTTTTTAATTTTATTGAAACAGGTGTTTTTCCTGTGCCACCAATATATATATTTCCAACACAAATAGTTTTTATTTTATCAGATTTTATTTTTTTAGTTTTATAAAGAAAATTAATTAAACTAATGAGGTATGTTAATGGCAATAAAAAATATGAAATAAAGTTAGGTTTTTTATCATCCCAAAATTTTGGTTTTTTCAAAATCATTTTTTACAAATAATTATTAATTTCAATTAAAGTTCTTTTTAGAATGTTTGATCCTATTTTTTTTAGTTTAATGATTTTATTATCAATATTTTTTTTATTTTTTAAAATTTTTGGAATTAAATTCATTAGCTGTTTGATATTTTTAAATTTAAAAGAAATATTGTTATTTTCCAATAATTTATATACTTCTGTAAAATTTTGAACAAATGGTCCATGTAAAACTTTAGACCCTAACCTTGCAGCTTCCAGAGGATTTTGCCCTCCATGTTTAATTAAAGAACCTCCTAAAAAAACGATACTGCACATTTTATAGAAAGATTTTGTTTCTCCATAACTATCAACAATAAAAATATCAGTATTTTTATTTATTTTATTAGAATTACTTCGCGTTTGAATATTGAGATTTAAATTTTTAATTTCATCAATAATATTTTTAGTTCTTTGAATGTGTCTTGGAATAATTATAGTTAATAAATTTTTATATTTATTTTTTAATTTTTTATGTGTTATTGCGCAAATTTTTTCTTCTGGTGAATGAGTACTTGCCGCACACCATACCATTCTAGATTTAAACATTTCTTTGTATTTATTATCGAAGGAATATTTTTCTTTGTATTTAGTTTCGGAAAATTTTAAATTTCCCAATAATTTAATTTTTTTTGCTCCTAAATCTTTTAGATATTTTTTTGTTTCATTATTTTGGCTCAAACAAATATTAAAACCACCAAATAGTATTTTTGATGTACTGGGAAACATCATCCATCTGTTATAGGCCTTTTTTGTAATTCTAGCATTTAAAAGTATAATAGGTATTGATCTTTTTTTTATATTTCTAAGCATATTTGGCCAAATTTCTGATTCAATAAAAATTGAAACTGAAGGTTTCCAATATTCTAAAAATTTTTTTGTTAGAAATTCTGAATCAATAGGGAAAAATTGATGAATAGTTTTGTTAAACTTATATTTGGAAAGTACTTTAGAAGAGCTTAGAGTTGATGAGGTAATTAGAATTTTATTAACCGTTTTTTTCTTTTCTAATTTTTCTATTAGTGGGACTATACTTAGAATTTCACCAACACTTGAACCATGAAACCATATTAAATTTCCTTTGCCTCTTTTTTTTGAAAAAATACAAAATTTTTCTTTAAATCTTATTTTATCTTCCTTGTTGTTAATTATTCTTAATAAAACTATTATAGGAGAGATTAAAATTAATATATTTATTAAAGTATTATAAATAAAAAACATTAATCTTTTCGAAGTTGTTTTTCATAAAAATTTTTATATATTTTTGAATTATTAATTAATTCTTTATGATTTCCATGATCTAAAATAATACCATTATCCACAACATAAATTTTGTCAGAATTTAATATTGTTGATAATCTGTGTGCAATTACAAGTGTAGTTCTTCCTTTAGTTAAAAAACTTATTGCTTTTTGAATTTTATTTTCTATTTCTGCATCTAGTGATGAAGTTGCTTCGTCTAATAATATAATTTTACTATTTTTCAACATTGCCCTTGCAATTGATATTCTTTGTTTTTCACCACCAGATAGCCTAACTCCATTTTCGCCAATCATAGTGTCATATTTATCAGGCAGTTTATTTATAAACTCGTCAGCATACGAAAGCTTTGCGACTTCAATTAAATCTTCTTCTTTCGCATCTTTATTTGCATATGCAATATTATTTTTAATAGTATCATCAAACAAGGTAGTATCTTGGCTAACAAGAGAAATGTTTTTTCTAAGAGATGAAATTTGAGATTTATAAATTGAATTTCCATCTATACTGATATCACCTGAAAAACTGTCATAAAATCTTGGTATTAAGTTCATTATAGTGGATTTACCTGCACCGCTATGTCCAACTAGAGCTGTCATTTTACCACCTTCAATTTTTAAATTAACTGAATTTAAAATAGGTCCATCAATATCTTTATTATATTTAAAATTAACGTTTTTAAATTCTATAGTTCCATTAGTTAATTGAAGAAGTGTATCGTCTTTATTATCTTTAATTTTATTTTCATTATCAACTATTGGAAGAATTCTTTTTGCTGCAGCTAAACCTTGATTAATTGATATGTTTAGAGTTGCTAGTGTTCTGACAGGTTGGTAGGCTAGCATCATTGCTGCTAGGAAAGAAAAAAAATTATTTATATTAATTTCATCATTTAATATTAGTTTTCCAGAATAAAATATAAGTATAGCAATCATTATTCCTGTGAGTGTTTCCATAATTGGCGTTGCTCTTACAAATACTATTCCTATTTTTTTATTTTTTTCTTTAAGATCATCAATATATTTTTTTGCTCTGTTACTTTCGTAATCTTCATTTTGGAAAATTTTTATTAATTTATGGTTTTTGAAAATTTCTACTAAGTAGGTTGTAAGAGCTCCGGATTTTTCAGTTGCCTGAGTAGTTACTTTGCCCATTCTTTTTCCTAAAGTTCTTGCCATGAAAGATGCCAAAGGTATCATTATCATTGCAATTAAAGAAAGTTTCCAATTTTGATAAAACATCACACATAACAAACCTATCAATGTTAAACTATCTTTGAAAAAGTTTAATAACGCTGTTGTCAATAAATTTGTAATCATGGACACGTCAAAAGTTAAATTCGATATATATTTTCCTGTATGTTTATTTTCCATGTATTCAGTGTCTGCCCTAATAAAGGATTTAAGCATATCTTCTTGAAGTATTTTTTTTACTTCTTCACCAACACCAATCATAGTAGTTTTTGCTAAATAAAGAGAAATACCTTTTGTTGCGAAAGCTACAATTATTAAAATTGGAATTATTAAAATTAAAGTTTGATCTTTTTCTATAAATATTTTTTTTATTGCTGGGTCTAATAACCACGCAATTGATGATGTGCTTGCAGCTACAAATATTGAAAAAAAGGCTGCAATGATAATTTTACTTAAAAATTTTTTAGTGTAATCGTTATAAAGTCGACTTAAAATCTGCTTATTGTTCATAAATTAAAATAATTTTCCCGATAAAAAATTTAAATAAACTATTAAACCAAAAATATTATTACTTTTAAAAAGCATTAAGCAATTTTCAGGATTTTTGACATTTAAAGATTTTATTTGATAAAAAAATAAGTGCAAAAATGTAATTCCTAAAGTTAGATAAAATATATAACTAAATTGCATTAAAACTCCAGTCAATATAAGAGAGGTAAAAAGTATTGAATAGCATAATATTAAAAAGATTTTTGCGTTATTTTTAAATTTAATAGAGGTAGATTTAACTCCTATGATTTCATCATCTTTAATGTCTTGATATCCATATATAGTGTCGTATCCGAGTGTCCAAAATATGGCTCCAATATAAGTGATTATTGGAATTATGCTTAAACTGTTATTTATCGATATCCATGCTAAAACTAATCCATAATTAAATGTTATTCCTAAAAAAAGTTGTGGCCAATAAGTAAATCTTTTCATTAAGGGGTATGTGAATGCAAATGGCATTGAAGCAAAAGCTAGAATTATTGTGAGTTGATTAAAGTTTATTAATACGAGCAAAGCAAAAAAACATAAAACAAATGTATATAGCCAACCTAACCTGACAGATATTTTTCCTGATGCAATAGGTCGGTTTTTTGTTCTTTCAACTTTTTTATCAATATTTTTGTCAGTTATGTCATTAACTATACAACCTGCTGATCTCATAAAGATAGATCCTAAAAGAAAAAGAATTAAATATTTTAAGTATGTATTTATTTCATTATTAAAATTATAAGCTAAAGTTAAACCCCAAAGACATGGCCAAAAGAGCAGCATATACCCTATAGATTTATTTAGTCTAGTTAACTCAATAAAAAGTTTAATATTTTTCATTAAAATTTACTTGTAAATAACAAAGCATAGATTCATAATCAAATTGATTCGATATGAATGTAGATTATACTGTAACTGCACTGATGTTTCCTGCAATTCCACTTTTAATGAGTGTTTATGCAAATAGATTTCATACATTAAGCAACCTAATAAGAAAAATACATGATGAATATGTTTGGGAAAAACATATTCCTCAGGAATGGGAAAAACAGCTGATAAATTTAAATCAGAGAATTAAATGGATGAAGTATACACTTGGATTTGCGAGCTTTGGTTTTTTATTTAATATGATGACTGTTTTTGCACTTTA
>MDTE01197994.1_pt1 | contig 12900 bp, 9 predicted proteins | sample 811231 | NCBI WGS metagenome assembly MDTE01 (sample SAMN05326651, study PRJNA326480) | marine metagenome | isolation source: seawater | place: Indian Ocean: Red Sea | collected 2010
ATAAAAAAAATGTTAGCAACTGCTAACGTTTAATCAATAGACTATTGAGATTTTTTGATCTAAAAGATCGTATTCATGAAATTAATTGAGCATTACGTAGGTGGAAAAATAATTCCTGGAACTTCTAATAAAAAAAGTAAAGTTTTTAATCCAGCAACTGGTGAACAAGAAAAGGAAGTAAGATTAGCTTCAAAAGCTGATTTAGATCAAGTAGTTGTAGTTGCTAAAAAAGCTTTTGAGCAATGGTCACTAAAACCATCTCTACAAAGAGTTAGAATTATGTTCAAATTTAAAGAATTAATTGAAAAAAATTCAGAAGAATTGACTCAATTAATTGTTTCAGAACATGGAAAAGTCTATGAAGATGCAAAAGGATCTCTAACAAGAGGTCTAGAAGTTGTTGAGTTTGCTTGTGGAATTCCACATTTACTTAAAGGTGAATTTTCAGAAAATGTTGGAACCAACGTTGATAGTTGGTCAATGCGTCAACCGTTGGGAGTAGTAGCTGGTATCACACCATTTAATTTTCCAGCGATGGTGCCTATGTGGATGTTTCCAATAGCCATTGCTTGTGGAAATACATTTATATTAAAACCATCAGAAAAAGATCCATCTTGTTCAATAAAATTAGCAGAATTGTTAAAAGAGGCAGGTCTTCCAGATGGAGTATTTAATGTTATAAATGGAGATAAAGAAGCTGTTGATGCAATTTTAACAAATAAAGATATCAAAGCTGTAAGTTTTGTAGGTTCAACTCCAATTGCAAAATATATATATGAAAATTCTGCTAAAAATGAAAAAAGAGTTCAAGCTTTGGGAGGGGCAAAAAATCACTTAGTAGTGATGCCAGATTGTGATTTAGATGAAGCAGTAAATGGTTTAATGGGAGCCGCTTATGGTTCTGCAGGAGAAAGATGTATGGCTCAATCAGTAGCAGTAGCTGTAGGAGATATAGGAGATGAGCTAGTATTAAGATTATCAAAAAAAGCAGAAGCTTTAAAAGTTGGCCCTGGAATGGATAAAAATTCTGAAATGGGACCTTTGGTGACTAAAGAACATTTAGAAAAGGTAAAAGGCTATGTAGATTTAGGTGTAGAAGAAGGTGCAAAACTAGTTGTTGATGGAAGAAATCTTAAACTTCAAGGTTATGAGAAAGGTTTCTATATAGGTGGTTGTTTATTTGATCACGTAAAAAAAGAAATGAGAATTTATAAAGAAGAAATATTTGGACCTGTTTTGTCAGTTGTAAGAGTAAAATCTTTTGAAGAAGCCGCAAAATTAGTTAATGAACACGAATATGGAAATGGAGTTAGCATTTATACAAGAGATGGTGATGTGGGAAGAACATTTGCGAGCAAGATTCAAGTTGGTATGGTTGGTGTTAATATACCAATTCCTGTACCAATGGCCTTTCATAGCTTCGGTGGATGGAAAAGATCTTTATTTGGGGACAGTGCAATGCATGGAATGGAAGGGATAAAATTTTATACAAAATTAAAAACAATTACTTCAAGATGGCCATCAGGAATTCGATCTAATGCAGAATTTGTGATGCCAACGATGAAATAAACGAAAAAATGAGCAAAATATCATTAATTGGTGCAGGTCAAATTGGTGGAACTTTAGCTCACTTAATAGGAATAAAAGAATTAGTAAATGAAGTTGTTTTATTTGATGTCGCAAGCGGTATTGCTAAAGGAAAAGCTTTAGATATTGCACAATCTTCTTCTGTAGATGGTTTTAATGTAAAGTTTTCAGGAACAGATGATTATAAAGATATTAAAGGTTCAGATGTAATAATTATTACGGCAGGAGTACCAAGAAAACCTGGCATGAGTAGAGATGATTTACTAGGTATAAATTTAAAAATAATTAAAAAAGTTGCAGAGGGGGTGAAACAAAATGCTCCTGAAGCATTTGTAATATGCATTACTAATCCACTAGATGTAATGGTGATGGCATTTCAAAAATTTTCAGGTCTATCACCGAACAAAGTAGTTGGAATGGCTGGGATATTAGATAGTTCAAGATTTAAACTATTTTTGTCTTTAGAGTTTGATGTTCCTGTGAGAGAAATAGAAACAATGGTAATGGGAGGACATGGAGACACAATGGTTCCTTTACCAAGATTTACTAAAGTTTCAGGGAAACCATTGTCAGATTTAGTAAAAGAGGGAAAAATATCCCAAGAAAGATTAGAAGAAATAAATCAAAGAACTAGAGACGGTGGTGCGGAAATTGTAAAATTTTTAGAAAAGGGGTCTGCTTTTTATGCTCCTGCTGCTTCAGGCGTTGAGATGGCAAAGGCATATTTAAACGATGAAAAGAAAATAGTTCCCTGTGCAGCTTTTTTAAATGGAGAGTATGGAATTAAAGATATTTATGCAGGAGTTCCAATTATTATTGGAAAAAAAGGTGTAGAAAAAATTGAGGTAATGGATTTAGATAATAAAGAGAAATCTGAATTTATGCATTCCATTGATGCAGTAAAAAAACTTTGGGAGGCAGCCTCTAAAATTGATCCTGATTTAACTAAATAATGAATATTCACGAGCATCAAGCTAAACAAATACTAAAAAAATATGGAGCAGTTGTGCCCGAGGGAGTATTTGCTTTTACTGTTAAGGAACTTTTAGAAAAATCTAAATCATTAAAAACAAATAAGTATGTTTTAAAAGCTCAAATTCATGCAGGCGGAAGAGGAAAAGCTGGAGGTATAAAAATTTTAGATAATCTTGAGGATTTAGAGAAATCTGCAAAAGAACTTTTAGGTAAAAAATTGATAACTCATCAAACCGGGCCTGAGGGAAAAGAAGTAAAAAGACTATATGTTGAAGTATCTTCTAATGTTGATAAGGAGTTTTATTTATCATGTTTAGTAGATAGAGCTACTTCAAAAATTGCATTTATTTCTAGTGATCAAGGAGGGATGGATATTGAAGAAGTAGCAGTTAAATCACCTGATAAAATTTTAACTACAAAAGTTGAATTGAGTGAAGAAATCTCAAATAAAGATTGTGAAAAAATTATTGAAATATTTAATTTAGACAGTAACTCTAAAAATGAGGCAATTTCTTTAATAAAATCAATTTATAAAATGTTTATTAAAACTGATGCCAATATGGTTGAAATAAATCCACTAATATTAACTAAAGAAAAAAAAATTATTTGTTTAGATGCAAAAGTAAATTTTGATAGTAACGCTTTATTTAGACATCCAGAAATAAAGGAACTCAGAGATTTAAGTGAAGAAGATTCTGCAGAAATTGAGGCTAGTAAGTATGATTTAGCTTACATAAAATTAGATGGAAGTATTGGATGTATGGTTAATGGAGCAGGACTAGCAATGGCTACAATGGATATAATAAAACTATACGGTAAAGAACCAGCAAATTTTTTGGATGTTGGTGGAGGAGCTTCAAAAGAAAAAGTCTCAGCTGCTTTAAAAATAATTTTGTCAGATAAAAATGTTAAAGGAATATTAATTAATATTTTTGGAGGAATTATGAGATGTGATGTTCTTGCTCAAGGAGTAGTAGATGCAGCAAAAGAGATAAATATTAGGGTTCCTCTAGTAGTAAGATTAGCAGGTACAAATTTTAAAGAAGGAAAAGAAATACTAGATAATTCAGGTTTAAAATTAATTTCAGCTGAAAACCTTGATGATGCTGCAAAAAAAATTGTTGAGACTATAAAATAAATGTCAGTTTTGGTGAATAAAAATACTAGATTGATTTGTCAAGGCTTTACAGGTTCACATGGGACATTTCATTCTGAGCAGGCACTTAAATACGGAACTAAATTAGTTGGAGGTGTTACCCCAAAAAAAGGTGGTCAAAAACATTTAGGATTACCTGTTTTTAATACGGTAAAAGAAGCTAAAGACTCTGAAGGTGCTAATGCAACGATGATATATGTTCCGGCCAAATTTGCGGCTGGAGCTATCATTGAAGCGATAGAAGCATCAATTGATCTTATTGTTTGTATAACTGAGGGAATTCCTATTCAAGATATGCTTAAAGTTAAAAAAATTTTATTAAAATCAAAGTGCAGATTAATTGGCCCAAACTGTCCAGGAATTATAACTCCCGATGAGTGTAAAATTGGAATTATGCCCGGTAACATTCATAAAAAAGGTTCAGTAGGTATAGTTTCTAGATCTGGTACATTAACTTATGAAGCAGTAGCTCAAACTTCAGAAAATAGGCTTGGACAATCAACTTGTATTGGAATTGGTGGTGATCCTATCAATGGCACTAATTTTATAGATTGCTTGGATTTATTTCTAAAGGATGACGAAACCCAATCAATTTTAATGATTGGTGAAATAGGAGGCACTGCTGAGGAAGATGCAGCAGAATTTATTAAAAATCATAAGATAAAAAAACCAATTGTTGGATTTATAGCAGGCGTAACGGCTCCTCCTGGAAGAAGAATGGGTCATGCTGGAGCAATTATTTCTGGTGGTAAAGGGGGTGCTCAGGATAAAATTAAAAAGATGAAAGATTGTGGTATAACTATTGCTAACTCACCTTCTAAAATTGGAAAAACTCTTTTTGATAAATTGTCTAATTGAAAAAAATTATTCTAAGTCTATATTATAATAAAAAAGATGTCTTCTTCTAAAAATATAGAATTTGAAAAAACAGGATTTTTAAGTAAATCCAATAGTGCCTTTATTGAACAAATGTATTTGGAGTATTTAAATAATGATCCAAATTTACCTGATAGTTGGAAAAATTATTTTGATGAAATTGGAGATGAAGCAGACATTATATTAAATGAAATTAAAGGACCTTCTTGGAGTCCTAAAAAAAATAAGGTTTTTATAAAAGATTTTCAGAAAAAATCTGATGAAAATAGGAAAATTAATGGAATAGAAATAATAAAATCTAATGCTAATTCAATTAAAGTTGTATCAATGATAAGATCTTATAGACAGCGAGGCCATCTTATAGCGAAACTTGACCCTTTGGGAATGATGGAATCCGAGTATTTAGATGAATTACATCCTGAGTCTTATGGTTTTAAGAAAAAAGATTATGATAAAAAAATTTTTTTAGATGGTGTTATAAATAAGCAATATTCTAACATTAGAGAGATTTTAGAATTTTTAAGAACAAAATATTGTGGATCACTTGGCTATGAATTTATGCACATATCCAATCCTACAGAAAGAAAATGGTTTAGGGATAGAGTAGAAAAAGCTGATGATTTTGAATTTACTTTAAATGGTAAAAAAGCAATTTTAAACAAATTAATACAAGCTGAAGGATTTGAAAAATTTTTACATACTAAATATGTTGGCACCAAAAGATTTGGACTTGATGGTGGTGAAAGTTTAATTCCTGCATTAGAACAAATAATCAAAATTGGTGGACAGTTTCAAGTCAAAGAGGTTAAAATCGGAATGTCACATAGAGGAAGACTAAATGTTTTGGCAAATGTATTACAAAAATCTTATAAAAGGATTTTTAACGAGTTTGGTGGAGAAATTAGTTCTTCAGAAGATGGTGCTGGAGATGTAAAATATCATTTAGGAGCATCATCTGACAGAGAGTTTGGTGGGAATTCAGTTCATGTAAGTTTAACAGACAATCCATCTCATTTAGAGGCGGTTAACCCAGTTGTGCTCGGACAGACTAGAGCTAAGCAATATTTTCATAAAGACAAGGAGAGAAAGAAAGTAATACCAATTTTAATTCATGGTGATGCTGCTTTTGCAGGACAAGGAGTAGTAGCTGAATGTTTTGCTATGTCAGGTTTACCAGGTCACAATACAGGTGGAACTATTCATATAATTATAAATAATCAGATTGGATTTACAACAAGTCCAAGGTTTGCAAGATCTTCTCCATATCCTTCAGATATAGCAAAAATGGTAGAAGCCCCAATAATTCATGTTAATAGTGATAACCCTGAAGCAGTAGTTTACGCTGCAAGAATAGCGACAGACTTTAGATTAAAATTTAATAGAGATGTAGTAATAGATTTAATTTGTTATAGAAGATTTGGACACAATGAAGGAGACGAACCTTCATTTACTCAACCTTTAATGTATAAAAAAATTAGATCTCATCCTTCCCCAGTAGAAGTATATGGAAAAAGATTAATAAATGAGGGTAAAATATCTAAAGATTTTTTAAGTGAGTCTATAAAGAAATTTAAAGATTTACTTGATGAGCAATTTAAAAATGCAAAGAATTATAAACCAAAAATTGAATGGTTTGAGGGAACTTGGTCTAGATATAAACCTGAAAAAGGTAAAGACAAAAGAGGTGTAACAGGAGCAGATATAAAAAAATTATTAGAAATCTCTAATAAAATTAACACAATTCCTAGTGAAATAAATATTCATAAAACTATTTCAAAAATTTTAGAAAATAGAAAGCTTAGTGTAAAAAATGGATTAGGAATTGATTGGTCTACAGCAGAGTCGTTGGCTTTTGGTTCACTTTTAGAAGAGGGATATCCAATAAGATTAGTTGGTCAAGACTCTGGAAGAGGTACATTTAGTCAAAGACATTCAGTTTTAAGAAATCAATTAGATAATTCTAGATATGTGCCTTTGAATAATATTTCGGATAAACAAAAAAATTTTGAAGTAGTAGATAGTTTTTTATCAGAATTAGCAGTTTTGGGATTTGAATATGGATATAGCTTGGTAGAGCCAAATACTTTAACCTTATGGGAAGCTCAATTTGGAGACTTTGCAAATGGAGCACAAGTCGTTATTGATCAATTTATTGCCTCAGGTGAAAGAAAATGGTCTAGAGCTTCTGGTTTAATAATGTTATTACCACACGGATACGAAGGTCAGGGGCCCGAACATTCATCTGCAAGATTAGAAAGATTTTTGCAATTGTGTTCAAATGATAACATGCAAGTTATGAATTGTACGACACCTGCTAATTATTTTCATGCACTTAGAAGACAGATGCATAGAGATTTTAGAAAACCATTAATAATAATGACACCAAAATCACTATTGCGTCACAAATACTGCATTTCTAATCTAAATGATTTTAGTAAAAAAAATACTTTTCACAGGGTTTTATGGGATCATGCTATAGATCCAGAAACTAAAGATTTTATCAAATTAAGAAAAGCTAAAGAAATAACAAAAGTTATTTTATGTTCTGGTAAAATTTATTTTGACTTATTAGAAGCAAGAGAAAAATTAAAAATTAATGATATAGTTTTATATAGAATTGAACAATTATACCCATTTCCAGCGAAAACATTAGTCAAAGAATTAAAACCTTATGCTAAAAATGCTACATTTCATTGGTGCCAAGAGGAACCGAAGAATATGGGGGCTTGGTTTTCTGTTAGAGATTATATCCAATGGACATTAGATAGTATTAAAGCTAAAAATAATCATATTTCTTATATAGGGAGAAGTCCAGATGCAACTCCTGCTACAGGATTTGCAAAAAGACATATTTCCCAACAACAAGAAATTATTAATAAAGTATTTAAGTAATTATAATGAGTCAAAAAATTGTAGTTCCAGTTCTTGGAGAAAGTATAACAGAAGCAACAGTTTCAAAATGGTTAAAAAATCAAGGAGATATAGTTGAAGCTGATGAACCTCTTGTTGAATTAGAAACTGATAAAGTAAATTTAGAGGTTCCGTCACCAGTAAGTGGAGTTTTATCTGAAATTAATTCAAAAGACGGAACAGTAGTAGAAGTTGGAGCGTTGTTAGGCAAGGTGTCTGAAAATAGTTCAGAAAAATTAAAAATAGATGAAATAAAAAAAATTAAATCTACAAGCTCAAAAGAAAACAATGTTGTTAATTTAGAAGTTTCATCTAAACAACCAAAAGTTTTTAATGATTTAGATAGTGAAAAAGTTAATCCAATTGAAAAACCACTTGTTTTAAGCAATGTAATTGAAGAAGAAGAAACTTCAGACTTAAAAAATGAAGAACAAATTTTATCACCTTCAGTTAGAAAAATTGTAGCAGAGAGTAAAGTAGATATTAGTTCGATCAAAGGCACTGGTAAAGATGGAAGAATTTTAAAAGGAGATTTGATTGGTTTAATGGGGGTCCAACCCATGCCTTCAAATAGAAAAGTTAAATTTGGTCAAGAAGAAAGAATTAAAATGACCAGATTAAGACTAACTATAGCTAAAAGATTAAAACAGGCTCAGAATAATGCTGCATTATTAACAACATTTAATGAGGTTGATATGTCTAGTGTGATTGAGATGAGAAAAGAAAATAAAGAAGACTTTCAGAATAGATATGGAATAAAACTTGGTTTTATGTCATTCTTTGTTAAAGCTTGTGTACTTGCTTTAAAATCATTTCCAGCTGTCAATGCCGAAATAGACGGTGAACATATAATCTATAAAAACTACTATAATATAAGTTTTGCTGTAGGCACTGATAAAGGGTTAGTGGTTCCTGTGTTAAAAAATGCAGATGAGTTGTCATTTGCTGATATTGAAAAAAATATTAAAAAAATTTCAGATAAAGCTAAAGAAGGAAAGTTAAATATTGAAGATCTTCAAGGAGGAACTTTTACGATTAGCAATGGAGGCGTATATGGTTCGATGTTTTCTACACCTATTCTAAATCTACCTCAATCTGGTGTTTTGGGTATGCATAATATTGTAGAAAGACCATTTGTAGTAGAAGGTGAAATTAAGATAAGACCAATTATGTATCTTGCATTATCATATGATCATAGAATTATAGATGGAAAAGAATCAGTTTCATTTTTAAAAATGATAAAAGAAAATATAGAAGATCCTAGAAGGTTATTTTTAGATATTTAAATGTCAGAAAAATTTCAAGCTGTTGTTATAGGTGGTGGACCAGGTGGATATGTTTGTGCAATAAGATTAGCTCAATTAGGATTAAAAACCGCATGTATTGAATCAAGAGGTTCTTTAGGAGGAACTTGTTTAAATGTTGGATGTATTCCATCGAAGAGTTTGCTTAATCTTTCAGAAGAATTTCATAAAGCTAAGAACTTATCAAGTAAAGGAATAGAAGTTGGTGAAGTTAAACTTAATCTTAATAAAATGATGAAAAGCAAAAATAAGGCAGTAACAATTTTAACTAAAGGTGTCGAGTTTTTATTTAAAAAAAATAAAGTTTCATACTTTAAAGGAATAGGAAGCTTTAAATCTAAAAATGAAATTTCTATTAAGAATGAAGAAAAAAAAGAAATAATTATTAGTGCTGATAAGGTTGTAATTGCTACTGGATCAGTACCTATTTCTCTCCCAGGAATTAAGTTTGATGAAAAAATTATTTTATCTTCAACTGGAGCTTTAAAAATAGAACAAGTTCCAAAAAAAATGGTTGTAGTTGGAGGAGGATATATAGGATTAGAGATGGGATCTGTATGGTCTAGATTAGGTGCAGAAGTTCATGTAGTAGAATTTTTGGAAAATATTACTCCTGGAATGGATTTAGAAATTTCTCAAGAATTTATGAAAATTTTAAAAAAGCAAGGAATAAATTTTCATATGCAGCATAAAGTTCAAACTATTAAAAAAAAAAAATCTGGAGCTATAGTTACAACTATTGATAAAGAAGGAAAAAAAAATGATTTCGATTGTGATGTTGTTTTAGTTTCTGTTGGTAGAAAACCAAATACTAATGGTCTGAATTTAAAAGATATTGGAATAGAGCTAGATGAAAAAAAAAGAATTAAGATAGATAAAAATTTTAAAACAAATCAAAATAATATTTATGCAATTGGAGATGTAATTGTAGGACCCATGCTAGCCCATAAGGCGGAAGATGAAGGTATTGCAGTTGCAGAAAATATTGCTGGCCAATCAGGACACGTAAATTATAACACGATACCTGGTGTAGTATATACTACACCAGAAGTTGCTTCTATTGGAAAAACTGAGGAGCAATTAAAAGAAATGGAAATAGATTATAAAACAGGAAAATTTTCTTTTATGGCAAATTCAAGAGCTAAAGCTATAAATAATGCTGAGGGATTTGTAAAAATTTTAGCAGATGCTAAAACTGATAAAGTTTTAGGAGCTCACTTAATTGGACCTCATGCAGGAGAATTAATTGCTGAAATAGGTGTTGCTATGGAATTTGGTGCAAGTTCAGAGGATATTGCTCGAACATGTCATGCACACCCTACATTTTCAGAAGCAGTAAAAGAGGCAGCATTATCTGTAGATAAAAGAGCAATACACTCTTAAGAAATTTTCATATTATTAAATATGAAGTATCCGATTCTTTTACCAAATATATTTAATCATCCATTTACATATGAAAGTGATTTAAAATTAAAAACAGGAGATTATGTTATAGTTCCATTTGGTAAATCAAAAATTACTGGAGTAGTTTGGGATGAATTTGAGAAAAATAATACAAAAAAATTTAAAATTAAAAAAATTTTAAGTAAATTAGATATTTCTTCTCTAAAAAAAGATACAATTAAATTTTTAAACTGGTTTTCTGAATATAATTTAATTCCAAAAGGCATGGCTTTAAAACTTGTTTTACTTAGAAGTAATGCAATTAAAAAATTGTCTTATGAAAAATATAAAGATTATATAGCTGATATAAAAAAACATACTTTAGAATTATCTCCTGATCAAAAAAAATCCTTGCAGTTAATGAATAAGTTTAAAGAAAAATTCAGAGTACATGTATTACAAGGTACAACAGGCTCGGGAAAAACAATTGTTTATTTTGAGGCTCTAAAAAAAATTATTAATAAGAGATTTCAGGGTATAATTTTATTACCAGAAATTGGATTAACAGGACAATTTGAACAAAAATTTTTTGAGTTTTTTGGTTTTAAGCCAGCTGTTTGGCATTCAGGAATTAGTAAAAAAAAAAAAAGAAATTATCTGGAGTGGTATCAATGAAGGAAAAATTAAAGTTATAATTGGTGCGAGATCATCTCTTTTTTTACCATTTAAAAAATTGGGAATAATTATTGTGGATGAAGAGCATGATCAATCTTATAAACAAGATGAAGGTGTAATTTATAATGCAAGAGATATGGCAATTGCAAGAGCTTCTTTTGAAAATATTCCTATTAATTTAATTACTTCAGTACCATCAGTTGAAACTTACGAAAATATTAAAAAAGGGAAATATACTGTTTCAAAGTTAGAAAAGAGATATCAAGATGCAGCTTTACCAAATTATGAAATTATAAATTTAAATAATACTAAACTTGAAAAATATTCTTGGTTATCTAAAAAAATAATAAATAAGGCAAATTATCATTTAGAAAAAAAAGATCAGGTTTTATTTTTTTTGAATAGAAGAGGTTTTTCACCTCATGCACTTTGTAATAAATGCTTTAATACTTATAAGTGTTCAAATTGTTCAATTAATTTAGTTTATCATAAATATAAAAATATTCTTTTATGTCATTATTGTGGATTTAAATCATCTTTAGATAGAAATTGTACTAAAAATGGAAAGTGTAATTTTATTTTTAGTGGACCTGGAGTAGAAAGAATTTTTGAAGAAGTAAAAAAAAATTTTCCTTCAAAAAAAATTGAAATTTTTTCTAGTGATACAATGAATAAAAAAGACTCTTTTGAAAAATTAAAAAAGATTATTAATAATGAAATTGAAATTCTCGTAGGAACTCAATTAATTTCTAAAGGTTTCCATTTTCCAAATTTAAACTGCATTATTGTAGTAGATATTGATTTATCTACACAAGGTCATGATTTAAGAGGAGCTGAAAAAAATTTACAATTATATCATCAGTTGGCAGGTAGAGCTGGCAGAACAGGAAAACCTGCTACAGTATATTTTCAAACGTATAATATTAGTAATACAAAAATGATTTCAGATATTACAAATAGCAATCCTAATATTTTTTTGGATAGAGAGCTAGAAATAAGAAAGAGGAACAAACTTCCTCCTTATGAAAGATTTATTTCTTTAATATTCACTGGTGAAAATGAGCTAAAATTAGAAAAAGATGCTCTTCATTTTAAAAATTTTATAGAGGATAAAATTAATGCAAAAGTTCTTGGACCTGTAAGTGCTCCAATATTTAGACTTAAAAGAAAATATCGGGTAAGATTATTAATTAGAGGTCTAAAATCACTCAAATTACAAAATTCTATTGCAGAAATTATATCAAAATATAAATTTTCATACGGAATAAAACTGTCAGTTGATGTTGATCCAATAAATTTCAATTAAGCACTAAAAAATAAGGTTTTTGAGCCAATGTGTTACTTGAAGACATATTATCTATATGTTAATTAGAGCCAGTTTTTAAACTAATCATTAACATTAATAGAAAGAATAAGTTGAGCAAAAATAAAGGATTTTCGAACATTTCAGCACTGAGATATTCTCTAGCTCTTTATGAGCTTTCTAACGAAGGCAATTCCTTACATATTGTTGAACAGCATTCTTCAGCAATATTAAAACTTATTAATTCAAGTAAAGATTTTAATGATTTAATTAAAGATCCGACTGGAAATCAAGAAGATTTAATTTTGGTAATAAATAAAATTTCTGAAAGTTTTAAATTGAATGACTTGTTGAAAAATTTTATGACATTTTTAGTAAATAAAAAAAGATTTTTTTATGTAGAAAAAATTTTAAAAAATTTTATAGAAATATGTTCTGAAAAAAGAGGAGAAATTAAAGCAGAAATTCAATCCGCAAAAGAATTGTCAAATGAAGAAATTAAAAAGATTAATGAAGACTTAACTAAAAATTTCAGTTCTAAAATGAGATTAAACTATAAGCACGATAAAAGTTTAATTGGAGGATTGATCGTTAAAGTAGGTAGCATTATGGTTGATACTTCTATTAAAAATAAATTACAACAAATTCAAAAGAGAATGATAGAGGCTTAAATGGAAATAAATCCTTCAGAAGTAACAAAGATATTAAAAGAACAAATTAAAAATTTTGGA
>MDTE01015828.1_pt1 | contig 12898 bp, 14 predicted proteins | sample 811231 | NCBI WGS metagenome assembly MDTE01 (sample SAMN05326651, study PRJNA326480) | marine metagenome | isolation source: seawater | place: Indian Ocean: Red Sea | collected 2010
AGAGTTATTATCAAATAACATTATTAAATTTTTAAGTTTTAAGTGTCCTGCCAAACTCATGGCTTCATGACTAATACCTTCCATTAGGCAACCATCACCCGCAATAACGTAAGTTTTGTGATTAATAACATCTTTACCAAGTTTTTTTTTTAATATTTCTTCTGCTAATGCAAATCCAACAGCATTTGATATACCTTGTCCTAGTGGACCAGTTGTTGTCTCTATTCCAGAATTTGCTACGTATTCAGGGTGGCCTGCACAAATTGAGTGAAGTTGTCTAAAATTTTTTATATCATTTAATTTTATACTTCTATAGCCAGTTAAATAAAGAAGCGAGTATAGCAGCATAGAGCCGTGACCTGCAGATAAGACGAATCTATCTCTATTGATCCAATTAGGGTTTTTTGGATTGAACTTTAAAAAATATTTAAAAAGTATAGTTGAAACATCTGCCATACCCATCGGCATTCCTGGGTGACCAGAATTTGCTTTTTGTACAGCGTCCATTGAAAGAGCACGTATTGAGTTTGATAGGGTTTTATTTATTTTTCTCAAAAATTTATCCTTTGTAGACTTAGATGAATCAATTTATTATTATAGATATATATATGAAATCAATTAGTGAAAAAGAAAAAAAGTTATTGGAAACTTTGGATAAACTTAAAAATTTAGAAAACACAAAATCAGATAAAGTTTTGGAGTTAGAAAGTCTGGCAAATCAAAAAAATCAATTAGAAATTGAAAAGAAAGAAATTGAGGAAAGATATGAATTATTAAAACTAGAAAATGAGAATTTAAAACATAAATTTGATGATTTTAAGAAAAAAGAAATAGAAGAAAAAAAAAAAAGAAGAGCAGTTTTCAGAAAAAATTGATGAATTAAATCAAGAAACAGATAATTTGATGAAAGAAATCGATAAATGGCAAATGTAAATATAAAATTTAATGGAAAAGAATTTTTGTTATCCTGTGAAGATGGTCAAGAAGATCATTTGGAGGAATTGGCTTTATATTTAAATAAAAAATTTAGTGATCTTAAAAACTCGCTAGGAAATATTGGCGAAGGCAAACTTTTACTGATTACATCTATATCTGTTTTAGATGAATATTATGAAACAAAAAAAAAAATTGAATCTCAAAGAAAAGATATAAAAGAAATCACAAAAAAATTTAAAGAATTAAAATCTTTAGTATATAATTATAGAGATTTAAAAGAAAAAGAAATTTCTGAGTTGAGTAAAGATCAACATAATCTCAAAAATGAGATACAGATTAACAAAAATGATTATGAAAATTTGATTGAAAAAACAACTCTTGAAATTGAAAATTTTATAAAAAAAAATGTTAAAGATAGTAAGATTCAGTAATTAAAGTGTCCAAGAAAAATTTAAGAAAAAAATTAATAAATTTTAGAAAAGAGAATTTTTCAAATAAAATTATCAGCTATATTCAATTTAGGAAAATATTAAGAAAATTAAAATTAAATAATATTAAGAGTGTTGGAGGTTATTATCCTATTAATGGAGAAATTGGATGTTTGCAAATTTTAAAAAACTTAGAAAAAAAAAATATTAAAATATCTTTACCAGTGACATCAAAAAATAATAACATGGACTTTTATGGTTGGTCATTTAAAAATTTACTGAAAGTTAGTCATCTAGGTATCCCTGAGCCTCAAAAAAAAAATAAAGTTTATCCGGATCTTTTGATCGTACCTCTTGTTGGATTTGATAAAAATAAATTTAGATTAGGTTATGGTGGTGGATTTTATGATAGATATATATCTAAGATATCAAATTTTAAAAAAGTTTTAACAGTTGGTTTTGCATTTTCATTTCAGAAATTAAAAAAAATCCCAATAAATAAATTTGACAAAAAGCTAGATTTTATTTTAACAGATAAAGGACAGATCATATGAATATTTTATTTTTAGGAGACATAGTTGGAAACAGTGGATGTAATTCAATAAAAAAATTTTTACCTGATATTATAAAGTCCAAAAACATTAATTTTGTTGTAGCAAATGGAGAAAATGCAGCAAAAGAAGGAGTTGGTATTACAGAAAATATTGTTGAGGAATTATTAAGTTGTGGGATTGATGTTATTACAACTGGTAATCATGTATGGGATCAAAAAGAAACTCTCGAATTTATTAAAAATCAAAAAAGATTACTGAGACCTCTAAATTTATCAAATGATGCTCCAGGAAATGGTTTTGGGATTTATGACTCTATAGGAGGATATAAAGTTGGAGTTTTAAATTTAATGGGAAATATTTTTATGAGAAAATGTGATGATGTATTTATTAAAAGTAAAGAATTTTTAGAACAAAATAGAATAAAAGATAAATACGACTTTCTGATTGTTGATTTTCATGGTGAGATAACAAGCGAAAAGATGGCTATTGGTCATATATTTGATGGTAATGCTACTTTTGTGGTAGGCACACATACACATGTACCAACAAATGATGGAAGGGTCTTAAATAAAGGTACGGCCTATTTAACGGATGCAGGAATGTGTGGAGATTATAACTCAGTAATTGGAATGAATGCAGAAAATTCAATTAATAGATTTTATAAAAGGGGATCTGGAAAAAATTTTCCGTCTGAGGGAGAGGCTTCACTTTGTGGCGCAATAATAGAAGCTAATCCAAATAATGGTTTAGCTTCAAGTATTACTCAGTTTACATTTGGTGGGCAACTTCATAAAAATATATAACTTATGGCTGGTCATTCTCATTGGGCAGGTATTAAACATAAAAAAGGTAAAGTAGATAAACAGAGATCTGCTGTATTCTCAAAATTATCTAGAGAAATTACTGTTGCAGCGAAACTAGGAGATAAAAATCCAGATATGAATTCTAGATTAAGGTCTGCAATTCAAGCAGCTAGATCTGCAAATATGCCCAAAGATAATATTGAGCGAGCAATTGATAAATCGTCTATGGTTTTAGATTCAAATTTCGAGAGTATTAGGTATGAGGGTTTTGGTCCTGCTAAAACTGCAGTTATAATAATTACACTTACTGATAACAAAAATAGAACAGCCTCAAGTATAAGAACTATATTTCAAAAATATGGTGGTGGGCTTGGGACACAAGGATCTGCATCACATAACTTTAATCAAATAGGAATTATCAAAATTGATAAAAAAGAAATGGGTGAGGAAAAGATATTTGATTTAGCAATTGATTCAGGAGCTGATGATTGCATATTCCTTGAAGGTCATTATGAAATTCATACTAACAAAGATGAGATATATGATGTAAAAAATTTAATGGAAAAGGAAATTTCTAATTTCATATCTACAGAAATAGGATGGGTTGCAATTAATAAAGTTAATTTGAATGAGGAAGATAAAGTAAAAATGATTAAATTTTTAGAAATTTTAGAGGAAGATGACGATGTTCAAAATGTTTTTACAAACGCAGTTTTATAAGCAATTATGCTAGTAATTGGAATAGATCCAGGTATATCAGGTGCAATTTGTTTTTTTAGAGATGAAGAATTGAAAGATGTAATTGATATGCCTACAATGGCATCCGGTAATAAAAACAAAAAACAAATAAATGGAAGTCAAATATACAATGAGATATCTTCAAGAATTAATAGTTACAAAATTGAGAATATCAATGTTGTTGTTGAACAGGTTTCAGCCATGCCAGGACAGGGTGTAACAAGCATGTTTAATTTTGGACAATCTTTTGGTGTTATAAAAGGAGTGTGTGCAGCAATGCAACTTCCTGTTTATTTTGTTAGACCTGCAAAGTGGAAAAAGCATTTTGATTTAATTAAATCACAAAAAGATTCGAGTAGAGTTAAAGCGATTGAAATGTTTCCAAAGTTTTCCTCAATGCTTTCAAGAAAAAAAGATTCCAACAAAGCAGATGCTATATTAATTGCCAATTATCATATAAATACTCGTCAAAAATAAGTGAAAGTTAAGTTTTATAGTCAAATTCATGACACATTTTAGTGTGAAATCAAGTAATGGATGCAGATATAACTTCTCAAGCAGTCGGATTAGCAAGTAATACCGATTTTTCAATATTAAGTTTGTTTTTAAGAGCAGATTTAATTGTAAAATCTGTAATATTAATTCTTATTGCTAGCTCAATTTACTCATGGGCTATAATTTTTGACAAAATTGTTATGTTTAGAAAGATTAATAAAGACTCAGAAGATTTTGAAGAAAGATTTTGGAAGTCTAAATCTGCAGAAACATTTTATAATAGTCTCCCCTCATCTCTGGACAATCCAATGGCTCAACTATTTAAAGACTCAATGCAAGCCGTTATGAAATCAAGATCGAAAACTAACATAGGCCAAAGACTTGAAAACATTTTAGAAGTAAACATCGAGAAACAAATGAACATTGTGAACAACAAGTTTACTTTTCTTGCAACAGTTGGGTCTACAGCTCCATTTATCGGACTTTTTGGAACGGTTTGGGGAATCATGAATTCTTTTCAATCCATCGCAATTTCAAGAAATACAAGTCTTGCTATTGTTGCACCAGGAATTGCCGAGGCATTATTTGCAACTGCACTAGGTTTGCTAGCAGCAATACCTGCGGTAATTGCATATAACAAATTTGGAAACGACTCAAAAAAATATTCTCAAAAACTAGAAAATTTTTCTAAAAGATTTATTTCAATAATTTAAAATGGCATTTAAATTTAAGAGTTCAGAAAAAGAACCAATGAGCGAAATAAACGTAACACCTTTTGTTGACGTAATGCTTGTTCTTTTAATTATTTTTATGGTCACCGCACCTTTACTTACTGTTGGGGTTCAAGTTGATTTACCTGAAACTTCAGCTGATACTTTACCAGAAGAAAGTGAACCACTTACACTAACTATTAATTCGAAAGGAGAAGTTTTTATTCAAGAAACAAAAATTGAATTTGACAACTTAATAAAAAAAATCTTAGCAGTATCTGAAAATAGAACGGATACCAGAATTTATGTTAGAGGCGATAAAACAATTAATTATGGAAGAGTATTAGAAGTAATGGGCAAACTCTCAGGATCGGGATTCACTAAAGTTGCCCTAATATCTGAGCCATATAAAGAGAGATAAAATTGTTAAATAAATTTGCATTAAGTGGTTTTCCAAATATTGTTAATAATTTTTCTTATGGCATGTTATTTTCTATTATATTTCATGGATCGATATTTGTAGCCACAATTTTTGCTTTTCCATTTGTTGCAAAAAAACCAATAGAATTGCTCCCAAGTATTTCAATTGAATTAATTCAAATTTCTGAGCAAATGAATATTCCTTATGCACCTAAAGCAGCTAAGATAATTGAAAAAATTAAGACAGATAACAAAAAATTACTTTCTGAGCAGGCGCCCCCAAAAGAGATTGAGCAGGAAGTAACAAAACAAGTAAAATTGGATAATCAAAAAGATGAGATAGACTTGTCAAAATCTAAAAAAGTACCTGTTCCTGAGAAAAAACAAGAGCAAGTTAAACTTGATACAAATGAAGCAATCCCTTTACCTGATAAAAAAATTGAAAAAATCGAGACAAATCAAGAAAATGAGCAACAACCATCAAAAGAAATAAAAAAAATTGTAGTAGAAAAAGAAAAGAAAAAAAAAATTGAAACAGATATAGAAAAAGATTTAGTCATAAAAGAATTTGTAAAAAAAATAAAACCAATTAAGGAGGATAAAGCAATTCAAAGCTCCGAGTATGAAAAAAAAGAGGTAGACGTTGATCTAATAAAAGGGTTAATAGCAAAACAATACGAAAATGTTGGTGAAGTTAAAAAAAAAGCCGAAGGAATTACTCAATCTGAGGATAAATCAATGAAATTAACAAAATTATCTGTTACAACAGAGTATTCAATTCAGATGCAGTATAAAAATTGCTGGTCACCGCCAATGGGAGCTGAATATAAAAAAAATAATTATTTAGTAACAGTCAAACTCGATTTGGAAAAGAATGGTAGAGTAAAAAGTAGAGAGATTTTGGAAAGAAATAGAATGGGGACGGATGGTAAGTATAGGGTTTTTGCTGAAGCAGTTGATCGAGCGGTATTAAGGTGTAATCCTTTAAAAAATCTTCCACCTAAAACTTATGAAAATTGGAGCACTATGATACTTAGATTTAATCCGGAAGGAATGATGGTAGGTGAATGAAAAAAAATTTTTTTTTAATTTTTCTTATTTATTCAATTTTTAAACCTACTTTTAGTTTTTCACTCGTAGAAATTGATATAACTAGAGGTAATCTTGATCCTATGCCTATTTCTGTGTCACCATTTTTTTCAAATGAAGATACTAATGAAAAAATTAAAAATATTCTCAGCATCAATAATTTAGGTTTAGAAATATCAAAAGTAATAGAAAATAATTTAGAAAAGACAGGATTGTTTGATGCAATAGATAAAGAAGCATTTTTACAAAAACCAGATATTGCACATTTAAAGCCCAGATTTGAAGATTGGGCTCTCATTAAATCACAAGTTTTAATAACTGGTAAAGTTACTTCTAAAATTATTAATGACAAAGATTATATCAGAATAGAATTTAAGCTTTGGGATGTATTAGGAGCCAAGATGGTAGATGGTTTTTCTTTAACAACTGTCCCGACTAATTGGAGAAGAGTAGGACATAAAATTTCAGATAAAGTATATGAACGTCTCACTGGAGAAAGTGGATATTTTGATACTAGAATTATTTATGTTGCTGAAGAGGGACCTAAAACTCAAAGGGTAAAAAAATTGGCCATAATGGATCAGGATGGATTTAATACTAAATATTTAACTCTTGGAAATGAATTAGTATTGACGCCAAGGTTTAATCCTACAAATCAAATGGTTACTTATCTTTCATACTTCAGAAATATGCCTAGAGTTTATCTTTTAAATATTGAAACTGGTAAGCAACAAGTTGTTGGAGATTTTCCTGGAATGACATTTGCTCCTCGATTCTCGCCAGATGGAAAAAAAATTATAATGAGTCTAGCAAAAGATGGTAACTCAGAAATATGGGTTAGAAATTTAGAAACAAATATACAAGAAAAATTGACTGACCATCCATCAATAGACACATCTCCATCATATTCTCCAGATGGAAAATATATCACATTCAATTCTGATAGAAGTGGTTACCAGCAAATTTATGTAATGCGAAGTGACGGATCAAATGTAAAAAGAATATCATTTGGCAAAGGTATTTATGGTACACCTGTTTGGTCACCTCGAGGAGATTTGATTGCTTTTACAAAATTACATAAAGGAAAATTTTTTATTGGAGTTATGAGAACTGATGGTACAGGAGAAAGGTTACTAACTGAAAACTTTTATCAAGAAGCACCCTCATGGTCTCCAAATGGAAGAATAATCATATTCTATAGAGAAACGAAAACTGATGACAAGGGTAAGGGTTTTTCAGCAAAATTATGGTCTATAGATTTGACTGGATACAACGAGAGGTTGGTAAAAACCGAGACTGATGCCTCAGACCCATCATGGTCCTCTTTGTTAGGAAATTAAAGAAAATATAAGATTTTGTTAAATTAGGTTGATTTTTGTGGACAAAACATCTAATTACATGGTTAATTCATAATATTCTATTTAAGGAGCAAAAATGAATCTAAACAAAATTTTAAAAAATGCATTTATTGTTGTTTTATTAGGTTTAGTTGTGACTGCATGTGCAACTAAGAAGTCTGTTAAAACAACAACTGAGTCATCTACTGAAAAAAAAGCAGCTGAGACACAAACAGCAGATCCAATTGAAAAATTAGATGCCTTAATGCAAGGTGATGTTTACATAGGCTCTGACACTGTTGGAGAACTTGCAAGTGGAGTTCCTGACAGGGTATTCTTTGCAACAAATGAAACTATATTGACAACGGCTTCAAGAGAAACACTTAGAAAACAAGCCGCATGGTTAAGACAGAACTCAGATGTAACTGTTGTGGTTGAAGGTCATGCTGATGAAAGAGGAACTAGAGAATATAACCTAGCTTTAGGTGAAAGAAGAGCAAATGCAGCTAAAGATTATCTTATGACTTATGGAGTATCTTCTGATCGGATAAAAGTTTTAAGTTATGGAAAAGAAAGACCAGTTGATTCTGGTTCAAATCCACTTTCGTGGTCAAAAAACAGAAGATCTGTCACAGTCAAAGCTAACTAACTAAAAATTAAAAGACCCTTATTTTTAAAGTTAAAGTAGGGGTCTTCTTTTTGCCATTATTATAATTACATATGTTTATATGAGATCATTAATTAAGTTAATTTTAGTTATTCTTATTTATCCATCAATTTTTTTTTCAAGTCACTCGTTTTCTCAAGATCAGAGTGTGGTAGAAATTCTAGAAATTATTCAAAAGGATTTAAGAACTCTTGAAAGAGCTGTTTATTCTCAATCCTTTTCAGAAAATGAAAAAACGAATACAACTCAAAAAGCATCTACAAAAGAATCGGAACAGGCTTTGACAAAGCATCTATTAAAATTAAATGAAATTGAAGTCCAGTTTCAGGAATTAACAAATAAATTTGAAGAAATAAATTTTAAATTGGATAAACTTTCCTCAAAACTTTTAAAAGTTCAACAGGACAATCAATTAAGATTTGAGCAAATTGAGCAAAATTCTATTGTTCACATGAGTGACAATAATCTTGCATTAGCACCAAAAACAGAAGAAACAATCAACGGCGATGACATTAACAAAAAAAAAATATTACCCGGATCTTCTGAACCTCAATCACTTGGCCAATTATCTTATAAAGATATGACTACGAGTGATCAAACACAAATAATAGAGTCAGTTGAACAGACAGAAGAAATTATTGCTGAGGTTTTTAATTCAGAGGAGAAAATATTACCTGATGTTACTCCGAAAGAACAATATCAATTTGCAAGGAATTTTCTAAAAGTTGGAGATTACGATAATGCGGAAAAAGCTTTTAGAGAGTTTGTATTAATAAATCCTGATAATGAGCTATCAGGTAATGCACAATATTGGTATGCTGAAACCTACAGAATTAGACAAATGTATACTGACGCTGCAACTGCATATTTGGAAGGATATCAAAAGTATCCAAAAAGTAAAATTGCACCTGAGAATCTTTTAAAACTTGGAGTATCATTGGTTCAAATGGGAGAAAAAGATCAAGGGTGCCTGATGATTGCAGGTGTGAGAAAACAGTATCCAAACGCAACTCAATCAGTACTTCAAAAGGCAAAGTATTATGAAGAAAAAGAATTTGAGTGCAAAAAAGAAAATTCATAATTTTTATTTTAAAAAAATAAATGATCCAAAAATTAAAAAAATTTATTTAACTTTTAAAAAAAACTTATCTAATAAAATTACAAATAATTTTTGTGTAGCCGTTTCAGGAGGAGTAGACAGTTTGGCTTTAACATTTTTAGCGAAGTGTTATTCGTTAGAAAAAAGGAATAAAGTATTTTTTTTTATTGTTGATCACAAACTTAGAAATAATTCTACCCAAGAGGCAAATTTTGTACAAAATAAACTTAAAAAATTTGGAATTTTCAGTGAGATTCTTACTCTAAAAAAAAAATCAAAATTCTCGAATTTACAATCATTTGCAAGAGATAATAGATACAGCTTAATATTAAAGAAAAGTTTAAAAAAAAAAATTGACTTAATTTTAACAGCACACCATAGCGATGATTTTTTAGAAAATTTTTTTATCAGATTATTGAGAGGATCAGGCTTAAAAGGTCTAACATCATTTGGAAAAATTAAATCAAAAATAAAATTTGATGACAAAATTTATGTATTGAGACCTTTAATTGATATACCCAAAAAAGATTTGATTTATATTTCACAAAATACATTTAATTTTAATATTGATGATCCTAGTAATAATGACGATAAATTTCTAAGGGCAAGAATAAGAAAATTAATTTCAAAATTGGAAGAAGATGGCTTAACATTTAGAAAATTTAAAATATCTCTCAATAATTTAAGCAAAAGTAACCTTGCAATAAATTATTACGTAAATAAAAATATTATTGATTACTCAAGTTATCTGAAATTATCTAAAACATTTATTCTAAACGAAAACTTTTTTAAACAGCCTGATGAAATTGTTTTTAGGTCCTTTTCAGAACTGATACAAAAAATTGGAAAAAAAAGTTCTTATGCAAGAGGAGTTAAAATTCAAAATTTGCTAAAATATCTTAGATCCACAAATAATTTTAAAAAAAAAACACTTTCGGGATGTATAATTCAAAAATTTGAGAATTCAGTCATTATTTCTCCTGAAAACAGGTAAAATATTCAAAAATTGGCACAAATTGACACTTGTTAAATTGATAATAATTCTTAATTTAGGATAATGAATTTTAAAAATCTAGCCATGTGGGCAGTGATAGTAATTCTGACTATCGGCTTATATAATATGTTTAAAAGTCCTCAAGGATCTATAAATCAAAAAAATAATATAATCTTTTCAGAGTTTTTAACGCAAGTAGATAATGGGCGAGTGGTTCAAGTAGAAATTCAAGGAAAGAATATTAAAGGTGTCATGTCTAATGGAGAAACTTTTAATACTTATGCTCCAGAAGATCCTAACCTAATTCAAAAATTAAGTGATAAGGGTGTTAGTATTTCAGCAAGTCCGTTAGAGGAAAAAATGCCTTCTTTATTTGGAATACTTTTATCTTGGTTTCCAATGTTACTTTTAATAGCTGTATGGATTTTCTTCATGAGACAGATGCAAGGTGGCAAAGGTGGAGCTATGGGTTTCGGAAAATCTAAAGCTAAAATGATGAACGAGGTAAAAGGTAAAGTCACATTTAATGATGTAGCTGGAGTTGAGGAGGCAAAAGAAGAGGTTGAGGAGGTTGTAGAATTTTTAAAAGATCCAAAAAAATTTAGTAGATTGGGTGGTAAAATACCTCGTGGCTGTCTTCTTGTTGGACCTCCTGGAACGGGTAAAACTTTACTAGCTAGAGCAATAGCAGGTGAAGCTGGAGTTCCTTTTTTTACAATATCAGGCTCAGATTTTGTAGAAATGTTTGTTGGGGTAGGAGCTTCAAGGGTAAGAGACATGTTTGAACAAGGTAAAAAACACTCCCCTTGCATAATATTTATTGACGAGATTGATGCTGTAGGAAGAAGTAGAGGTGCTGGTCTAGGTGGTGGAAACGATGAAAGAGAACAAACTCTAAATCAGTTGCTTGTAGAGATGGATGGATTTGATACTAATGAGGGTGTAATAATAATTGCAGCAACTAATAGACCTGATGTACTTGATCCAGCTCTTTTAAGACCAGGAAGATTTGATAGACAAGTAGTAGTTTCGAATCCTGATATTATTGGAAGAGAAAAAATACTTAAAGTCCATGCCAAAAAAATATCTATGGCACCTGATGTTAACTTGAGGACAATTGCTAGAGGAACACCAGGATTTTCTGGCGCAGATTTAGCAAATTTAGTAAACGAAGCTGCACTACTAGCAGCACGAAAAAATAAAAGAATAGTTACTTACATAGAATTTGAGGAGGCAAAGGATAAAGTAATGATGGGTTCAGAGAGAAGATCTATGGTAATGAGCGAGGAAGAAAAAAGACTAACTGCTTATCATGAGGCTGGTCATGCTATAGTTACAATTAATGAGAAAGCTGCTTATCCTATCCATAAAGCAACAATTATACCTAGAGGTAGAGCATTGGGAATGGTTATGCAACTACCAGAGAGAGATGAGGTATCACAAACAAGAGAGCAATTACACGCCCAAATGGCTATAGCTATGGGAGGAAGAGTTGCAGAGGAGATCATATTTGGAGAAGATAAGGTGACTACTGGTGCGTCAAGCGATATAGAGCAAGCAACAAAAAGAGCAAGAGCTATGGTTATGAGAGCAGGTTTGAGTAAAGAATTGGGTCCAGTTGCATATGGTGAAAATGAAGAAGAAGTCTTCCTTGGTAGATCAGTCGCAAGACAACAGAACATGTCTGAAGAAACCGCAAGAAAAGTAGATAGTGAAATCCGAAAATTTGTAGATAAAGGATATGATAGAGCAAAAAAAGTTTTAACAGATAAAATTGATGATTTACACAAACTAGCCAAAGCATTACTGACTTACGAAACATTGACCGGTGAAGAGATTGAGGACATAGTAAATAAAAATATATATCCAAAAAATAAAGAAGACCTAAAAGTTGAAGATGACGATCAAAGCTCAGCACTTGGTTCAATGGGCTTAAAACCGAAGATAGTGCACTAAGCATTAATGAATGAATATTACACTAGAGCGTGTAATTTTTATTACGGAACAGTATCAAAAGCATATATTAAAAAAAGAAAATCTATCCCTCTTAATGGGTATAATCATATCTCTTTTGATAAAATAGAAATCGTTGATAGAAGAAAAACTAAAATTATTAATCTCAAAGATATAGGTAAACTTCCAAAAAAATTAAGAAATAAAGTTAATACAGATCTAAAAAATATTAAAAAAAGGAGATCCTTTAAAAAATTAAATTTATCCAACATCCCAATTTTAATGGGCGTAATTAATTTAACTCCAGATAGTTTTTCAGATGGTGGTAAATATAATAAAAAAACTTTAGCAAAAAAACGTCTGAATAGCTTATTATCAAGCGGTGCAAAAATAATTGATGTAGGAGGAGAGTCTACAAGACCAGGTGCAAATGATATTCATCCTAGGAAAGAATGGGATAGAATCAAATTTGTTTTAAAAATTTTAAAAAATAAAAAAAGTTTTGTTTCATTAGATACTAGAAAAAGTTTTGTGATGGAGAAAGCTTCCAAAATGAAAATAGATCTTATAAATGATGTATCTGGACTAAGTTATGATTCCAAAACTATAAATTATTTAAAAAAAACAAAAAAACCTTTTGTAATTCATCATATGAAAGGAACACCAAAAAATATG
>MDTE01030823.1_pt1 | contig 12898 bp, 12 predicted proteins | sample 811231 | NCBI WGS metagenome assembly MDTE01 (sample SAMN05326651, study PRJNA326480) | marine metagenome | isolation source: seawater | place: Indian Ocean: Red Sea | collected 2010
AAAGCAAAGTACTAGTTCCCATCTCTGCTGCATCTCGAGCACACCAAGTCAACAGCTCAGCTGCTCCATTGCCAGGTAGAACCATTGAAGGATCTATGCTATGCCAATTCCCTATTGCCTCTTTTAATTGCCTATAAGAGTGGTCTGGATAATATCTAAATGAGTTTTCTTTTACTTGATTGATAAGACATTGCTGCAGTGATTTCGGAGGCTTAAAAGGAACAAGTGAAGCACTCGCGTCAAGAATTTGATTGGTATTTAGGCCAAGTCTTTCGGCTGATTCAATGACATTTCCACCATGTACCTGCAGATTTGAACTCATTTTACAGAAGTCAAAAATTACTATTCATTTATGAGGTTGTGACGACGATATTTTGTGGAAAAGTTGATAACTCTGCTGTGATTTGAACTAAAGCTAATTTAAAAGACGATTGATTGCTAGAACTTCGTCGAAGAAAATCTAGGTCTATTTCCATGGAGCTTCGCTACCTATAGCTTCAGAGATGTTATGAAAACCATGGCGATCAAGTTGAGATAACAACCCTTCAATAATGCTTGGAACCAAATCTGGGCCTTGAAAGATCCAACCTGTATAAAGTTGTATTAAAGAGGCTCCAGCACTGATACGTTCCCAAGCTGCTTCTGGTGAATCAATTCCGCCAACACCTATCAACGGCAACTCAGGACCAGCGGCACTGCGCAGATTCTTTATGACTTCGACTGCACGTTCTCTTAAAGGAGAGCCACTTAGTCCTCCGGATTCTTGTTCTAAAGGTTTCTTGGTTTGGGATAAAACACGTTGCTCCAAGCCAAGACGATTAATACTCGTATTGACGGCAATCAAACCCGCTACTTCTTCATCCCGAGCAAATTTTGCTAAATGTTCAATAGCTTGATTGTCTAAATCTGGAGCGATTTTGATTAGTAAAGGTGGACAATTTTGCGATTTTCTGAGCTGATCTAATATTTGTTTTAGTTCTTTAGTGCTTTGCAAGTCTCTTAATCCAGGTGTATTTGGAGAACTTACATTGATCACCGCGTAATCTGCCAAAGCAGAAAGTATTTCTAGTGATGAAGCATATTCTTGAGGAGCTTGTTCCAATGGGGTGATTTTTGATTTGCCTAGATTTATTCCAATTAGGGTAGATCTTTGTCCTGGTTTTTTCAGCTTTTGCCTCTTAAGAGTTTGTCTCATTATTTCAGCACCATTGTTATTGAAACCCATTCGATTTAAAGCTGCTTGTTCCTTAGCAAGGCGAAAGAGTCTGGGTCGAGGGTTCCCTGTTTGGGCATGCCAAGTAACAGTGCCAAGCTCTGCGAAACCAAAGCCAAAGACATCCCAAATAGCTCCAGCCACACCATTTTTATCAAAGCCGGCAGCTAAACCTATCGGGTTTTTAAAATTACAACCAAAGAGATTTTGCACGAGTCGCAAATCATTGCGTTGAAGGTCCATTGAAATTTTTGTTAGCAACCACTTGATCATTGGTTGATTGCGATGCATTGATGCGTGGCCAAGTGTGGCAAGTGCAATTTGAGTCAACTGTTCTGCGTCAAACCCTTCATCGCGTAGAAGTATCGGATCAAACAAAGATTTATATAGTTTTCCTGTTGCAAGAAACTTTGATTCGAATAGGTCATTCATTTTGTTATCACTTAGAGGTGGGTGGCTTTTTTTTGTCGAGCCTGACCCTCCACTCACAATCTCCTGCTGGCTCTATTAACCATTCGCGCCATTGCCATGGACGCGACTTTTTTTGAAGTTCAATAACAGGTATATCTAATAATTCCGCAAGCTCAACAAGACTAAGAGCGTAACCATGTTTTGCTAAGTGGTTAATCATATCTAGCCGCGTTAACAATGCTTTCAGATGTTCTGGGGAAGGCTCATTCAGCCTGTCGTTTGATTTTATTAAAGGTGCTTTTGTTGATTCGTTAGAGCTTGTTGTCGTTTCAAGATTTAGATTTATATGTGTTCCTTTTGAGTAGCTAACTGCAATTTTGTCGACCCTTTCATTGTCTTCGTCACCACTATGTCCTTTTACGTATTCAAGTTTTACATTCTTAAGGGATGCGTGATCTAATAATTGCCATAGATCTTTGTTTAGAACTGGCTTTCCAGATGCCGTACGCCATCCATTGCGTTTCCAGTTTTTGATCCAATTAGTAAGGCCATTGATAACATATTTGCTATCAGTTCGGATTTTTAAATCGGGAGAACAGGGAAGATTTTTTAACTGTTTAAGTATTGCAAGGACGCCTAGAAGTTCCATACGATTATTTGTTGTTGCAGGTTCATAGCCCCCAAATTCCTTTACAGTCCCATCCTCAAAACGTATTAGTGCTCCCCACCCTCCTGGGCCTGGGTTTCCACTGCATGCTCCATCACTTGCAGCGCTTATGGCATAGCCGTGTTTATTTGCCAATTGAGTGCTTGGCTTGTTCAAGGGCTTGCTTTCACTCTCAATAAAATATTAATGACGACAACCGATCTCGTGTTCAAGTGTTGTAATGGTCATTAGCCTTTCCTTTCAGGCTAGCTTCTAAAAATTAATAAAAAACAGAATTTCCACTCTTAATTTTGATGAGTGATGTTTAGATTTTTAATGAATATAATTATTTACCTTGATATTTTTAGCCTTAAATATTTTAAAGAGAGATTTTGATTGCTTTTGGTTTCATTATAAATTAAAAGGCCAATCTTATATGAGATTGGCCTTTTAGTTATAGATATTAGCTCGAATTTTGAAGAGCCTAATAGTCAGTTACTTTAGGCTGACTTTCCCACCAGCTTCTTCTATTGCCTTTTTCAGGCTCTCAGCATCATCTTTGCTAATTCCTTCTTTGATGGTTTTGGGAGCTGCTTCAACCATAGCTTTTGCATCTCCAAGGCCAAGACCAGTTGCTTCACGCACAGCTTTGAGGACTTTAATTTTTGCTGATGCTTCGAAACCTTCTAGAACCACATCAAATTCAGTTTTCTCTTCAGCTGCTTCTGCACCACCGCCACCTGCAGCAGCACCTGGAGCAGCCATGACAACCCCCGCAGACGCGGCAGCTGAAACGCCAAAAGCATCTTCAATTTGTTTGACTAACTCTGATGCTTCCAAAAGTGAGAGCTGTTTAAGAGAGTCAAGAATTTCGTCGGTTTTTGCAGACATGATTTGAATTCAGCAAAAGTTTGGGAGAAAAGTCGAGTCGAAGTTAGTTAGTGGTTCAGCTTTCGCCGTTGTCGGCGTGCTGTTTGAGAGCTCTTGCAAGACCAGAAGGAACCTCATTAATTCCAACAGCAACTTTTGTAGTTACTGCTTGAAGGGCACCAGCAATCTGAGCCATCAACACTTCCTTAGTTGGAAGACTTGCAATGGCTTTGAGTTCTTCTTGACTAAGAAGCTTGCCTTCAAAAAGACCGCCTTTAGTTGCAGATTTTTTGGTGTCCTTCTGAAATGTTTGTAAGGCCTTTACAGCACCTCCAACATCACCCTTTACGAGTACGAATGCGTTGGTGCCAGTAAGTAAGGTCTCCAGATTTGCCCAGGAACCATTTCCATCAATAGCAAGACGCATCAAGGTGTTTTTGGTCACCTTGCATACGCCATTGTTAGCCTGCAGACGTGTCCGCAGATCTGACATTTCTTTGATGGATAAGCCCTGATAGTCCAGAACCAATGCCATTTCTGCCTCGTCAAGAAGTCCTTTTAGTTCTTCGACGATTTGTTGTTTGCTCTCCAGCGTGCGGCCCATAAGAGTTTGGATCGAATCGGGGGAAGAAGCTGGACACGCGACCGAAAAGATATGAGGGCTCGCTAGATTAATCCGTTTGAATGGACAAAACTTTTGCGTTTACCTCGGTAGGACTTACACAGGCTGATTAATGCGAATAGCATTAATCAATTTTTGCAACCTACTGTCTTTGGCCGGGCACCTGCCCGTTGGCTTTCGCCAAGCTACTAACCATACAACAAGAAGGTCAGGACTCTTGTTGCATTTCTTGCAAATAAGTGACATCCACCTCAACAGATGGACCCATTGTTGAGGTTATGTAGAGGCTTTTCCAATAGCGCCCTTTGGCACCACTAGGCTTGTGGCGATCTATTGCTTCTTGCAAAGTCTTTAGGTTCTCCAGTAGGGCTTCTGCAGAAAAGCTTGCTTTTCCGAAACGTACATGAACTATTCCGGCACGATCGGCTCTGAATTCTAGTTTTCCTGCTTTGAATTCTTTGATTGCATTGGCTAAATCCGTGGTTACTGTGCCCGCTTTGGGGTTGGGCATAAGGCCACGTGGCCCTAGAACTCGCCCTAGTTTTGCAACCTTTGGCATCATGTCAGGTGTTGCAATAAGTAGGTCAAAGTTCATCTCTCCTTTATTGATAGCTTCTACTAGATCGTCATCTCCTGCCAGCTCAGCGCCAGAGGACTTAGCTTCTGCAACCTTTTCACCTGTTGTGATAACTGCAATGCGAACTGTTTGACCAGTTCCCTGTGGCAATGCAACTGTTGTCCTTAATTGTTGATCTGTATATTTTGGATCTATTCCTAATCGCACATGTGCCTCGATTGTTTCATCGAATTTGGCATTTGCGTTCTCTTTGACAAGCTTGATTGCGTCAAGAGGTTCATAGGCTTTCTCCTCGACTTTTGAGACGAGGTTGGCCATTCGTTTTGAAGGTTTTGGCATAATCTTTTGGGGTGCAGGCGACAAAATGATGTCTCCCCCTGAAAAGGATGAATGATTGAGTTTGAGTTTGAATTAGAGCTGGAGATCTGTTTAGTCGCTAATGGAAACACCCATGTTTTTGGCTGTTCCTTCAATGACTTTCATCGCAGATTCAACACTTGAGCAGTTCAAATCGGGGAGCTTAGTTTTAGCGATTTCCTCAAGCTGTGCACGGCTAATACTACCTGCTTGACCTTTAGCTGATTCTCCAGAACCCTTCTCGATCCCAGCAGCTTTAGTAATCAGAACAGATGCAGGTGGAGTCTTGGTAATGAAGGTGAAACTTCGATCTTCAAAAACAGAGATCTCTACAGGGATAATAAACCCTGCCTTATCCTGAGTTTTGGCATTGTATTCTTTACAGAATGCCATGATATTTACCCCGTGTTGACCTAAGGCAGGACCAACTGGAGGAGCGGGATTAGCTTTGCCGGCCTGAAGGGCCAACTTGATGACAGCTACGACTTTCTTGGCCATCGGCGAGTGAAATTGGGAGGCTGTGGATACCTGACTTCATGGAGATGACAGGTGGCTAGTAGGCAAACCTACCTCTAAGGCCGCCCTCCACATAGAGACGGCCAGTGTTGATTTAGTTTTGTTTGCTGATTTGAGAAAATTCCAATTCAACTGGGGTTTCTCTTCCAAAGATTGAAAGCAGAGCTTTTAACTTGCTTCGTTCTCCAGAAACTTCAATCACTTCGCCTTGGAAGTCTTTAAATGGTCCGCCAGTAACAATAATTTGATCGCCCTCTGCAAGATCTAGTTTGACAACAGTTTTCTTTTCTGCAGCACGTTTGAAAATCCTATCCACTTCCTGTCTACTAAGTGGTCTAGGTTTTATGTGGCCTCTTGACTTCCCAGTGGCTCGCCTGTCTTCAGCTCCTACAAAATTAATGACATTTGGTGTACTTCTTACAGCCATCATGGTGTCTTCATCCAGCACCATGCGTACTAATACGTAGCCAGGGAAAACTTTTTCTTCAGTTGATTGACGACTCCCATCTTTTTTCAATTTGACCGCAGGAGTCTGTGGAATTTCGATTTCCAAGATTCTATTACTGACTCCGAGTGTGACTGAACGCTGTTCCAAAGTTGCTTTTACCTTTTTTTCACAGCTAGATGCCACTTGAACTGCATACCATCTTGCAATAGTTGTTTTTGCTAATGATGAAGAATTTAAGGTTGTGTCCTTTTCATCATTTGGATCAGCTAGATCCAGCACCTCTTTGTTCTCTTCGAGTGTGGGATCGAACTCTGTCACTGGGTTTCAGGAGGTGAAATGTTTGGAGGATTTTGATGCACTTTAGAAGTCAACGGAAAATCTGGGATGCAGCCCATCCGTAAAATCTACTAACAGCAGCAATTGAGGCTGCTGATAATGCAACCATAAGCATTACAGCAATCGATTCGCTTAAAAGTTGTTGCCGACTAGGCCATACAACTAGCTTTAATTCATCGAAAGTTGCACTTAGAAATCCATTGTTCCTTATGGGATCTGCCTCAGCAGGAGGTTGTTTGGATTCTGAAGTTTCTTGTGGAGTGGGGCTTGTCACTAGAAAAAGCCAGAGACTGCAGTCTGTGCAAAATGAAATGCACTAGACGTCAAAGTGTCAGGTTAACGGATACTTGTTAGTTTTCTGCAATAAAGATCAGAGATTCGGACCCTTCGTTTGACGGCTCAACACGAATGGAATGAGCACCTTTGAATTGTTCTTCAAGTAATTGTGTAGCAAGAGGGTTCTCTAGTTGCCTTCTTAAAACACGTCTTAAAGGTCTTGCTCCATATTCAGGTTCATAACCTTGATTTGCCAAGCTCTCAACAGTTGCAGAATCTACAAGTAATTCAAGCCCTTGCTCAGCCAAAAGATTTCTGAGGTCAAGCAAATAAAGTCTAATGATTTGCTGAAGGTCTTCATTTTTAAGTGGGCGAAATCTAATTACTTCATCAATCCGATTGAGAAATTCAGGACGAAATTGTTTACTTAATGCTTGATCTATTTTGATAGTTAAATTTTGTTCTAGGGCCTCTGTTTCAGTGCCCTGTTCTTTAGAAATTTTAGTTTTATCTAGTATTGCTCTACTTGCAATATTGCTTGTCATAACAATTACGGTGTGACGGAAGTCGACAGTGCGTCCTTGTGAGTCAGTTAGCCGACCATCGTCAAGAACTTGAAGGAGCAGATTGAATACATCCGGATGAGCTTTTTCGATCTCGTCTAACAACAACACAGCATATGGTCTATTCCTAACTGATTCAGTGAGCTGTCCTCCTTCTTCGTAACCTACATAACCTGGTGGAGCTCCAATAAGTCTTGCTACGGCATTTCTTTCCATGAACTCACTCATATCTAATCGAACTAGTGCTTCTTCTTCATCAAATAGCGAAGCTGCCAGTGTCTTGGCGAGCTCTGTTTTGCCAACACCTGTTGGACCTAAAAAAAGGAATGACCCCACAGGCCTCTTGGGATCTTTCATTCCTGCGCGAGCTCTACGAATAGATGCGGAGACGGCTCGAACTGCTTCGTCTTGCCCTATGACTTTTTCACTTAACTCGCTTTCGAGGTTTAAAAGCTTTTGCCTTTCACCAGCTAAAACTCTTTGAACCGGGATCCCTGTCCAACGAGCAACAACATCTGCAATGTCTTCAGCTTCTACTTGATCTCGAATTAATGAATTCCCAGATGATTGAGCTAAATCAATAGCTTTTTCAATCTCTTTGCTCCTTTGTTGTAAATGATGGAGTTGATCATATTGAAGTCGAGCTGCTTCTTCGAGGTCGCCCATATTTTCTGCTTCTTCAATTGCCTGCCGTAGTTCCTGCTCTTGTTGAATTAATTCGCTCAGCTCTTCTTTATTTGCTTGTTCTATTTGCCATTGCTCTATTAGTTCATCAAGACGTTCCGCGGCGATTTGCTTATCTCTTTTGAATTGGGAAAGTTCTTCTTCTGAGGAGTTTTCTGAGTCAAGCAAACTAAGTTCAAGATTTTTGAGTTGGGATTCTGCTTCTTCAATAACTTGAGGCTTAGAAGTCATTTCTATTTTCAGTTGGGCTGCTGCTTCATCAATAAGGTCTATTGCTTTGTCAGGAAGGCATCGGTCACTTATGTAGCGATCAGCTAATCGATTTGCAGTTGTAATTGCTTCATCGGTGATGGTTACACCATGGTGAACTTCATATCGCTCTTTGAGACCACGGAGAATTTCGATGCTGAGTTCAAGAGTTGGCTCTTTGATAAGAACTTGTTGAAACCGTCTATTTAAAGCAGGGTCCTTCTCAACACTTCTTCGATAGTTTTCAGGTGTGGTGGCGCCAATGCATCGAACGTCTCCTCTTGCCAGAAAAGGCTTTAGCAAGTTGCCTGCGTCTGCATTTGAACGATCAGTACTTACCACTGCATGGAGTTCATCGATGAATAACACCACCCCAGCATCAGGGTCACTAGCTTCAGCGAGAACAGAACGAAATCGCTCTTCGAATTGTCCTCGAAATTTGGCACCAGCAATTAATGCACCTAAATCAAGTGCTATTAGTTTTAAACCTTTTAATGATTGAGGAACATCTCCCTCGACTATTCGCTGAGCTAATAACTCTGCAATAGCAGTTTTCCCTACACCAGGTGCACCAATGAGAACAGGATTGTTTTTCCCTTTACGAGATAGAACTTTAATTAAGTTACGTATTTCAGGATCTCTTCCGATGACAGGATCTAATTGCCCAGCATGGGCTGCATTGGTTAGATCACGGCCATAAGACTCAAGTGCTTTGGGTTCTTTTTGAAGTTGCAAAGAACCTTCCACATTCATAGGCGCAGATTCGCTGCTATTTACTTTTGGTGATGTTGAAGAAAGACTTGGTGTATTGAGATTGGCACCTTTCAGTGATGTAGATACGAGAGAAGGAGAATATTGTTGGCTTGATTGGGTTGGTCTGCTAGCTAGTTTAGAGATTGGTGAACGCTGCAATTCCGCTTCCAACCGCTCACTTGGTAGTCCGAGCTCTTCAAATAATCTCTCACCAATGCGTTTATCTCGACCTATTGCCATAAGAACGTGTGACATCTCTATTAGTCGAGACCCCCACCGAGTGCGGAAGTGATCAGCATTTTCGAGAAGATCTTCCAGATCATTTCCAATGATGAGGTTCTCACCGCGACACATTGGTTGTTCTGCAAGAAAATCTTCTAGACGATCCATCAGTCGTTTATGACTAATAGGGAGAGCTTCTACAAAACTTTTGTATTTTCGATTATTGCTAAGGACTTGAAGAACATGTTCAACATCTAAGTTCCCATGTTTCCATCGGCGGGCAACATCTTGACTGTCCAGTAGTAGATCCCAGGCTTCATCACTGAAACGATCAGGATCTGATGTGAGGCTCCCTTGCATATCAATATTGCTGAGGCTCTCAGAAGGCATAGTGCTTAGGTGTCATTATTGCTGGCGGGCATTTCAATCAGTTCGATTTTGTATCCATCAGGATCTTCAACAAAGGCGATAACAGTCTTGCCGTGGTTCATAGGGCCAGGCTCTCGCACAACATGACCACCCTTTTTTTTGATGGATTCACAAGTTGAGTAAATATTTTCTACACCTAATGCAACATGACCATAACCTTCTCCAAGTGCGTAGTGGCTTACATCCCAATTGTGAGTTAGTTCTAGGACAGTGTTGTCGCGTTCATTTCCATAGCCAACAAAAGCCAACGTAAAGCGACCAGAATGGTAATCCTTACGACGTAAAAGCTTCATTCCAAGAATTTCGATGTAGAACCTTAGGGATAGATCTAGATCACTGACTCTGAGCATGGTGTGCAGTATGCGCATTTGTGAAGGTTTTGAGAAGCAAAAAAGAAAGTTTGCGTGAAAATTGCTGTTTTATTACTTGCTGAAATAGCAGGACTACAAAACAACTCAAAGCCAACTTATGGCTAGACCCATAGGATTTCAATAACACCTTGCTTGACAACGTGATCGATTCTTTGGACCTCGTCATTGATACCATTCTGGCCAGGGAAGTACTGGACTCTCGCGGAAACCCAACTGTGGAAGCGGAGGTTTTGCTAGAGGGAGGCGCAATTGGGCGTTCAATAGTGCCTAGTGGTGCGAGTACGGGAGCGCATGAGGCTCACGAGATGCGTGATGGAGGTAGTCGCTATATAGGCAAGGGTGTCACTAAAGCAGTTGAGAACATCGAAGAACGTATAGCCCCTTCACTTTGCGGACTATCTGCACTAGATCAGGCAACTGTTGACTCTTCAATGCTTGAGCTCGATGGCAGTACTAATAAATCTGTTTTAGGAGCTAACTCGATACTTGCAGTAAGCCTGGCGACAGCTCGAGCTGCTTCTAATGGCTTGGGATTACCGTTATATCGTTATTTGGGAGGCCCTATGGCCTCACTTCTGCCAGTGCCCTTGATGAATGTGATTAATGGGGGGGCTCATGCAGCAAACAACCTAGATTTCCAGGAATTTATGCTTGTTCCTCATGGTGCAAGTAGTTTTCGTGAGGCTTTGCGAATGGGTGCGGAAGTATTCCACACTTTGAAGAGTCTTTTAAGCGAGAAAGGACTGTCAACAGCTGTTGGCGATGAAGGTGGCTTTGCTCCAAATCTTTCGAGTAATCAAGCTGCTGGAGATATGCTTGTTCAATCGATAGAGAAGGCGGGCTTTAAACCTGGAGAAGAGATCTCTTTGGCATTAGATGTTGCTAGCACAGAGTTTTTTAGTGATGGGATGTATGCCTATGGCGGAGAAAAGTACACCAGCGAACAAATGGTTCAAGAACTGGCCAAATTGGTAAAGGCCTATCCAATTGTTTCCATCGAGGATGGTTTGGCAGAAGATGACTGGCAGGGATGGGCTTTACTTACAAAAGAATTGGGGAAAGAAGTGCAATTAGTTGGAGATGATTTGTTTGTAACTAATACTCATAGATTGCAGAAAGGTATTGACCAGGGCATCGCTAATTCTATTTTGATCAAAGTTAATCAAATTGGAACTCTTACTGAGACTATCCAGGCTATAGATCTGGCTAACCGTTCTGGATATTCAAGTGTTATTAGTCATCGCAGTGGAGAGACCGAAGATACAACTATTGCTGATCTTGCTGTTGCAACCAGAGCAGGGCAGATAAAGACTGGGTCTTTAAGTCGTAGTGAGCGAGTTGCTAAATATAATCAATTATTGAGGATTGAAGATGAATTAAGAGGACAAGCTGTATACGCAGGTTCTGCAGGCTTAGGACCAAAAGGTAGAGGATAAATATATTTAATTTGTTCTTTAGCTTCCCAGCTTCATTTTCTATGAATTTGATCTATTCGTCGCTCTCTATTCATCCTAAATTGTAGTTTGAACCATCCAAGAGCTATTGGTAAAGAAGCTAGTAGTGGGATTGTTGAAAGAATAGGTTGTTTGCTTGAACCTAAAACTGCAGCAGTAATACCAAGACAGCCAAGCAATATAGATTGCCCCATTGCTTGTTGAGCATTAATCATTCGTTTTAATTGTCGATCAGATTCACCCATACGTATTTGTAGCTGTAAGTCTCCTTGCTCTAGTCTTTCTAAACTTTCGTCTAAGCGCTTTGGGAGTGAGACGGCTTTGCTGCCTAAAGCCCCAACTTGACGACCAAATTCATTGATTAATTCATTTGGACTGGAGTTGCTGGAAGTCATGAGTGGAATTAGGTATGGCTTGGCTATAGACATCAAATTAAAGCTTGGGTCAAGACTGCGACCTACACCTTCAAAAGTTGAGAGTGCTCTCATGACAAAGATAAGCTCTACTGGAAGACGAAAAGGCTTTCCATAAACAAGGTCATATATGTCCCCAGAGAGTTTATCGATCAGGTTTGAGCTAAATGGAGGAGTTAGAGCCTCTTTTAACATCACTCTTACTAAGCGACGTACAGGTCCTATTTCTATGCCTGAAGCAATTAAACCGGCTTCTTGAAACTCTTCAACAAGCCTTGTGGCATCTCTGGTTGCAGCAGCAGTGATCATCGAACCCAATCGTTTCCGCAGCCCATCTGATATCAAGCCCATCATCCCGAAGTCGTAATAGATCAGTGAGCCATTAGCCGCTACTGCCAAATTCCCAGGATGAGGATCTGCATGAAAAAAACCGTATTGAACCAGTTGTTTTATATAACTAGTAGCTCCAATTTCAACCACTGAAGAAGGGTCTATACCTTTTTCTAATAGTGATTTTCTATCATTTATTTTGGTGCCTGGCAGATAGTCAAGACAAAGGATTCTTTTTGTGCTCAGTTCCCAAATCACTCTAGGGATACTGATATTAGGTTCGTCAAGAAATTGCTGACGAAACCTTGCTGCGTATTGGGCTTCTAATCGAAAATCAAGTTCTTTAAGGAGGACTTTGCGGCATTCCTTTGCGATCCCAATAAAGTCTCGCTGATTATTCCAATTTGGGTTTCGTTGCAGAACAGCGGCTACCTGCTGCATTACATCTAGATCTAGTCGAAATAAACTTTCAAGTCCTGGGCGCTGGATTTTTAAAACAACCTGACGACCATTTTTTAAGCGAGCACGATGGACCTGTGCCAGCGAAGCGGCACCTAAAGGATCTTCTTCTAGATCAATGATTTCATTGCATTTGGAGCCTAGTTCTTGCTCGATTACATTTTGAGCCTTTTGGAAGTTGAAGGCAGGGACCTTGTCTTGTAGGTGAGCTAGTTCTTTCACCCATGCAGATGGGAGTACATCTGGTCGTGCGGATAGAAGTTGGCCAATCTTTATAAATGCAGCTCCAAGATCAATTAATTCATTAGTTAGCCAGCGGGCTCTAATTTCTTGCCGTTTTTGTTTTTTGCTTTTTGTGGAGCCTCCTAGGTAGTTCCAATTGCGTCCATCCCACCAAAGTAGGAATATTAAAGTTAGTACTTTCTGCCAAATACGAAGTGCACGAAAACCCCTACGTAGTTGATCCAGGATTTTCGTTCGAGCCATTAGCTTTTGCCTTCTAGTTTGCTGTTTGCCGAAGCTACCTTGGAGCGAATTCTATGAATTTTTTCTTGTGGGGGATCAATATCATTGTTTATAGGCGCTTTCTCTTTAGCTGAAACCTCATCAGCAGATTCTTTCTCTAAGCGATTTGCTTCTGTTATTACCTCCTCTTGAAAAACATCCCACTCTTGGCGCATTTTTTCAGGTGCATCCTTT
>MDTE01151930.1_pt1 | contig 12898 bp, 13 predicted proteins | sample 811231 | NCBI WGS metagenome assembly MDTE01 (sample SAMN05326651, study PRJNA326480) | marine metagenome | isolation source: seawater | place: Indian Ocean: Red Sea | collected 2010
GGCCGAGTGGTCGAAGGCGCACGCCTGGAAAGTGTGTATACACCAAAAGTGTATCGAGGGTTCGAATCCCTTCCTCTCTGCAGATATATTATAATTTATATATATATATTTTATATATTTAATGTTTAAAAGTAAGAAAATGAAAAAAATATTTAGTTTAGTTATTATAGCTTTAATGCTATTTTCTCACCCTATTTATCCTGTAACTTTGGATAACAATACAAATATAGTACAACAAGACAGCGCAGCGGAAAGTGATGAGGTAGTTGCTGATGAAAGTTTAGGTTTTCATCAAGAGCTTAAAAAGAGATTTATTGAAGGGGGCCCAGGTTTTATGGGTATTGTTCTTCTATGTCTAATATTAGGTCTTGCAATAGCTATTGAGCGTATAATATTTTTGAATCTTTCTACAACAGATTCAGAAAAACTAACAAGTGAAGTTGAAGCGGCATTAAAATCTGGTGGTGTTAAGGCTGCAAAAGAAGTATGTAGAAATACACCAGGACCCGTTGCTTCAATTTTTTATCAAGGACTAGATAGATCGTCTGAAGGTGTTGATTCAGCAGAAAAAGCAGTAATTGCATATGGTGGTGTTCAAATGGGACAGCTTGAGAAAAATGTTTCATGGATTTCATTGTTTATTGCACTAGCACCAATGTTAGGTTTCATGGGTACTGTTATTGGAATGATTCAGGCTTTTGATAAAATTGAAGCGGCAGGAGATATGCAGCCCTCACTAGTTGCAGGAGGTATAAAGGTTGCTTTATTGACTACAGTTTTTGGACTTATAGTTGCAATAATTTTACAAATCTTTTATAATTATATTATCGCCAAAATTGACAATATAGTTAATGATATGGAAAATGCATCAATTGATCTGATGGATTTGTTAGTCAACAAAAAGAAATAATAATTATGAAATTTCACAATATAACCAAAATATTAGCACTAGTTTTCTCTCTTCTAGGAGTGGCATTTGTCCTAATAATTTTATCTGAAAATTATTTTGGAATTGATTTAGTATTATATACAGCATATATTGTACTGACATCAATAATAACTTCTGTTTTATATTTCGGTGTAAAGTCGGTTGTTTCAGATAAAACCAGTCTAATAAGAACTCTTAAATCTGTTGGTTCATTTTTAGGTCTTTTTATAATTTGTTATGTCCTTTCAAGTGGTAATGAAACCCAGATGAGAGATGGAAAAATATTATCTGCAAACGGCTCTAAACTCATTGGTGCAGCTTTATTTATGTTCTATTCATTAATATTAATTGCAAGCTCTTCAATGTTATTTTTTGCATTTAAAAACAGAAAAAAATAGTTAATACATGGCTAAAAGATCTTCACCAGAAGTTAATGCAGGATCTATGGCTGATATAGCCTTTCTTCTACTCATATTTTTTCTTGTAACAACAACAATTGAAACAGATTCGGGTATAACTAGATTATTACCCCCAATTGAGGAAAATGAAGAGGATGTGATAATTAAACAGAAGAATATTTTTACCGTTTTATTGAACAATAAAGACCAATTATTAGTTGAAGATGAACTAATGAAAATTGAAGATCTCAAAACAGCAGCTATTGAATTTTTAGACAATGGTGGAGGTGGTAGAAATACAAATTGGCTTGTTTTGGATCAATCGTCAGGTGAATGGGTAGACTCAGGAAAATCTGGATGTGATTATTGCAGTGGCAAATCTGATCCAAAATCATCTGATAATCCTGATAAAGCTATAATTTCACTTAAAAATGAACGTGAGACAACATATGCAACATATATTTCTGTTCAAAATGAAATTATGGGTGCATATACTCACCTTAGAAATCAAAGGTCTTTAAAACTATATGGGATTTCATATGAAGAAATGAAGTCAAATTGGTATGACGTCAATTCACCAGATTATAAATCAAAATCATTAAAAAAGAAAATCGACAGGGTAAAAAAGGAATACCCTCAAAAATTTTCAGAAGTAGAGTAAATTATGTCAAAGTTTAGTAAGAAAAAAAAAGGAGATTTACCCGCTGTAAATACAGCGTCACTTCCTGATATTGTATTTATGCTTTTATTCTTTTTTATGGTTGCTACGGTAATGAGAGACAATGAGCTAAAGGTCAAAAATGAATTACCGGTTGCCAACCAAGTTGAAAAATTAGACAAAAAAGATAGAGTAATGTACATATACGCAGGGAAACCTAATATTGGATATCAAGTTAAGTTTGGCACTGAAGCTAGAATTCAATTGAATGATAAATTTGCTGATGTTTCAGATATTCCCGCTTTTATTTATGCTGAAAGAGAGTCCAAGAGAGAGGAGTTAAGAAATTCCTTAACCACAGCATTAAAAGTCGACAAAGAAACAAACATGGGGATTGTTAGCGACATTAAAAAAGAATTAAGAAAGGTAAATGCACTGAAAATCAATTATACTACTAGAATTGGCGATATTTCAATGAATCAATAGTTACCTAAATTTCCTTTCTCAATCTTGCTACAGGGATATTTAATTGTTCTCGATATTTTGCCACTGTTCTCCTAGCAATTTTATATCCTTTTTCTTTTAAAAGACTCACTAGTTTTTCATCAGTTAGTGGCTTTTTTTTATTTTCATCATCAATTATTTTTTCTAATATTTTTTTTATTTCAATTGTAGATATTTCTTCCCCTGATGTTGTTTTCATAGATTCACTAAAAAATTCTTTTAATAGTTTTGTTCCATATGGTGTATCAACATATTTACTATTGGCAACTCTGGAAACTGTTGAAATGTCCATATCAATTTTGTTAGCAATATCTTTTAAAATCATGGGTTTGATATTCTTTTCATCACCAGTAAGAAAAAAATCTTTTTGATAATCCATAATTGCCTGCATAGTTATTAATAGAGTTTGTTGCCTTTGTTTAACAGCATCAATAAACCACTTTGCAGAATCAAGTTTTTGTTTTATGAACTGAACAGCCTGTTTTTGAGACTTAGTTTTATTTTTTTCTAGTTTATATCCTTTTAGCATTTCATTGTAATCTTTTGAAATACTTAACATTGGACTATTTCTGTAATTTAAATCAAGAGTTAACTCATTATTTTCAATTGAGATTTTAAAATCTGGAATAACCTGCTCAATAATTTTTGAGTTTCCTGAAAATGATCCACCCGGCTTTGGGTTAAGTTTTGAAATTAATTTAATCACTTCCTTTAAATCTTCTTGTTTTATAGAATACTTATTAATTAGTTTCTCGTAGTGCTTTTTACTAAATTGTTCAAATGAATTTTCAATTATTTCAACGGCTAATTGATTCATTTCAGTCTTTTCTTTTCTTTTTAGTTGAATAATTAGGCAATCTTGAAGTGACATTGCACCAACACCAGCTGGATCGAATTCATGTATTATTTCCAGAACATTATTTATCTCCTCCTCATTAACAATCAAATTTTGTGTAAAGGCTAAATCATCTATAATTTCATCAATTGTTAATCTTATGTATCCAGATTCGTCAATACTTCCAACTAAAAATTCTGCTACTTTCATCATTTTTTCATCCATACTAATTGGCTTTAGCTGAGAAAGTAAATATTCTGTAAAGGAAATTGTTGCTGAATAGGGTATATTCTTATCCTCAGAATTTGATGTGTTTCTAGTATTCAACTTATAGGATGGAGTATCATCATAGTTTAAATAATCATCAATATTTATTTCATCAGATTCTGAATATTCGTCCCCATTCTCATTATCGGTTAAACTTTTATTTTCTTCCAAGGCTGGATTTTCTTCAATTTCTCTTTGAATTTTTTGTTCAAAATCTAATGTAGGTAACTGTATCAGCTTCATTAGTTGAATTTGCTGTGGTGAAAGTTTTTGTGAAAGTTTTAACTTTAAATATTGTTTCATGTGATTAAAATTCAGCGTTTTGAGGAGTTCTGGGGAATGGAATTACATCTCTAATGTTAGACATTCCAGTTGCGAACATCACAAGCCTTTCAAATCCAAGTCCAAAACCTGAGTGTGGAGCACTACCGTATTTTCTGAGATCTGTGTACCACCAAACATCTTTTTCTTTTATTCCAAACTTTTTGATTCTTTTCAAAAGAATATCAAGTCTTTCCTCTCTTTGTGATCCACCTACAATTTCACCAATACCAGGAAAAAGAATATCCATAGCCTTTACAGTTCTATTATCATCATTTAATCTCATATAAAAAGATTTAATATCTGCTGGATAATTATAAATTACAACAGGGCAATTAAACTCCTTTTCAACTAAAAACCTCTCGTGTTCACTTTGAAAATCTGTTCCCCACTCGTCAATTATGAACTTAAATTTCTTTTTCTTGTTTGGCTTACTATTTCTTAAAATTTTAAATGCATCGGAATATGAAATTTTTTTAAACTCGTTATTTATTACAAAATTTAATTTTTCTATTAAATTCATATTATTTCTTTCGTTTTTAGGTTTTTGACTATCTTCTTGAATTAATCTATTTTCTAAAAATTTAAGATCTTTTAAATTGAACTTAATAATATATGATAATACATATTTCAAAAACTCTTCTGCAAGTTTTATATTTCCTTCTAAATCCATAAAAGCAACCTCTGGTTCAATCATCCAAAACTCTGAAAGGTGCCTAGATGTATTTGAGTTTTCAGCTCTGAATGTTGGACCAAAAGTGTATACTTTTCCAAGTGACATGGCATATGCTTCGGCTTCTAGTTGTCCTGAAACTGTTAGATGTGTTTCTTTACCAAAAAAATCTTTTTTGAAATCTACCTTTCCCTCTAAATCAAGGGGGGTGTCATTGGGATTTAAAGTTGTTACTCTAAATTGTTGACCTGCCCCTTCAGCATCACTTGATGTGATAATTGGCGTATGTACATACAGGAATTCATTTTTTTGAAAAAATTCGTGAATAGCAAATGAAAGACTAGATCTTATTCTCATTATTGCGCTAAAAGTATTGGTTCTGGTTCTCAAATGAGCATTTTCCCTAAGAAATTCAAATGAGTGTTTTTTTGGTTGTATGGCATAAGTTTCTGGATTCGATTCGCCAAGGATTTTAAATTCCTCAACAACAACTTCAACTTTTTGCTTTGAACCCTGACTTTCAGATAATATCCCAATTATTTGAATTGCAGCTCCAGTGTTGATTTTTTTTAGGACATTGGATTGGATATTTTCATAATCAATAACACATTGTAGATTTTCTATCGTTGAGCCATCATTTAATGCAATAAATCTATTTGCTCTAAATGTCCTTACCCATCCGTTAATTTTTATTTTTTCCCCAATTAACGATTTAGAATTTAATATGCTATTAATATTAATTTGATTCATCAAGAATAGTTTTATTCAAAGATATATTATTGCAGTAAACTTTTATAAATTAAAATTTAAAAAAAATTAACCAATCTTTTTCAATGAGAGCAAAAGAGATGGTAAAAGTAATAGATTAGACATCATTGCCAATAAAAGTGTAATTGAAACTAGAGAGCCTAATGCTACAGTACCTCCAAAGTTTGAGACTATAAATACAGAGAAACCAAAAAATAAAACAATTGATGTGTAGAACATACTTAATCCCGTCTCCTTTATTGAATTATATACAGACCTTTTAATATTCCAATTACTTTCTGTAAGTTCTTGTCGGTATTTTGCTAAGAAATGAATTGTGTCATCTACTGAAATTCCAAATGCTATACTGAAAATTAGGATAGTCGATGGTTTAATGGGAATACCTATGAAACCCATTATTCCCGCCGTGATTAATAAAGGTAAAAGATTTGGTATTAGAGATATAATTATCATTCTAAAATTTTTAAATAAGTATGCCATAAAAACAGCAATAAGTAAAATTGCCAACCCAAGAGACCAAACAAGGTTTTCAACTAAAAAATAAGTACCTTTTTGAAATAGGTACGCTTTTCCAGTAATGAATACTTCAAATTTATTTGAAGGTAAAACATTTTTTCTCTTAATAATTTCATTTAATTCTTCTTCAATTCTTTCCATTCTTTCAATCTTCATATCTGTCATAAAAGTTGTTATTCGGGTGTACTGAGCAGTGCTATCAATGTAAGGCTTTAGTAAATCCATATCACCAGAAACTTGAGAATTTTTTACATAAGGTAAAATAAAAGTCTCTTCTTGTTTTGTTGGAACTTGATAATATTTAGGATCGCCGTTATAAAATGCTTGTTTAGAAAATTTAACACCGTTTACCAATGAAATAGGAGTAGACAGCTCTGGAAATTCAGAAATTGCATTTTGTACTTTTTCTATTCGCCTAATTGTTGAAAGTTTACTCACCTCAAGTTTTCTGCCTGCATCGATATAAATTTCAAGAGGTAAAATTCCGTTAAATTCCTTTTCATAGTATAAAATATCATCGTAAAATTCAGTATTTTTTGGCATGTCGTCTATAAAGCTTCCCGAGATTTCAATTTTATTAATTCCAATTATGCTAATTGCAAGTAGAATAACGGACACTATAAAAACTTCAACTCTATTATACTTCACTACTTTTACCATCCAATTAAAAAGAGAATTAACCCATTTCTTATTTTGATGCTTTAAGTGCTTTTCAGGCGGCTTCGGTAAAAAACTATAGACAATTGGAATTATTAATAAACATAAAATAAAAATTGATAGTATACTGAGCGATGCAACAACTCCAAATTCTTTTAGCAATTTACTATTAGTTGCAATGAAGGTGGCAAATCCAGATGCGGTTGTTACATTAGTCATTAAAGTAGCATTCCCAATTTTTGTAATTACTTTTTGTAATGAAAGTGATTTATCACCATGCTTATTAAGTTCATGCTGATATTTATTAATCAAAAAAATACAATTAGGCATACCAATTACAATAATGAGAGGGGGAATGATTGCTGTTAAAACGGTTAATTCATAACCCAGTATACCAACAATTCCAAGTGTCCACATAACGCCTATACAAACTGTAAAAATTGAAATAGTTGTTGCTCTAATCGATCTGAAAAAGAAAAAGAATATTAGTGAAGTTACTATTATTGCAAGAAATATAAATTTACCAAGCTCTTCTTTAATTGTTTCAGAATATTTTGTTCTTACATAAGGCATTCCAGAAATTCTAACGTCAAGGTTGTGAACTCTCTCAAACTCTAAAACCTTGGGTAGGAGGATATTATTTATAAATTCTTCTCTTTGGACAGTATTTACAACTTCATTTTTTAAATTAATTGCAGTTCTAATCGCTTCCGTTTCAGAATTGAGTAAAAATTTATCATAAAAAGGAGTTTTATTAAAAATTTCGTCTTTCAATATTTTAAGTTGCTTATTGTCTTTGATGGAGTCATTAAAAAATGGTTCAATGTAAAAGCGTTTTTCTTCTTTATTCTTTTTCAGTTTTTGTAAATCTCCAAATGCAATTACCGTTGAAACTTCATCGTAATTTTTGAAGCTTTGCGATAGAGAGTTCCAAGCATTCAATTTATCTAATTGAAATAATGATGAGTCTTTAACAGAAATTACGACTAGATTACCCTCTTCTCCAAATTTTTCTGTGAAGCGTTTGTATTTTATATTTTCTGGATGTGTATCAGGTAACAGGTTTGCCTCAGTATAAGTAAATCTTATGTTATTCCAATTAGTGCTAAAAAAATAAGTCACTAAAGCAAGTAAAGAAACAATTAGTATCCTATTATTTAAAATGGTTCTGGATATAATTTTCCAAAATGATGAAAATTTGCTAACTATTATTTTCCGAAAAATCGACAATAGAATAAGGATAAACAATAGTGAAAAAACTATTGCAAAAAATGTCAAATTTTCATTTATCCAGTCTGTTATCATTTTAAAATTTCGAATAATACTATAATAATTATGCAATTACATAGTCATTATTTCATTCTTTTTTATTTCAAAAATCTTATCTAATTTATACGTGTGAGAATCAGTTAGTTCTTGAATATCAATTTCGGCATTTTTCTTTACATCGTCAGAAAAATCCTCGTTATTTTTAATTTGGTTATTGGCATCTTTTCTAGCATTTCTAACAGCTATTTTAGCATCTTCTATTTCAATTTTTGCCTGTTTTACAAGTTCAATTCTTCTCTCTTCTGTTAATACAGGTACATTGATAATTATATTTTCACCATTATTCATGGGATTAAATCCTAAATTTGCAAGCTCAATTCCTTTTTCAACTTCCTCTAAAATAGATTTGTCCCATGGTTGAATAATCAATGTTTTTCCGTCAGGAGTGTTTATGTTCGCTACTTGATTTATCGGGGTTTTGGTTCCATAATAATCAACAAAAACATTTATTAACATATTAGGATTTGCTTTTCCAGCCCTAATATTTAAGAGTTTCTTTTCTAAATGCGAAATAGCATTAGCCATAGACTCCCTTGTTAAATCAAAAATTATCTTTAATTCTTCATTCATCTAATCAAAGATTTACAATAGTTCCTATTTTTTCTCCGTTTAATACTCTAAACAAATTATTTTCAATATTCATATCAAAAACAATTATTGGTAAATTATTTTCATAACTAAGGGTAAAAGCTGTTGTATCCATAATCTTTAGCCCTTTTTTGATAGCTTCATTAAAAGTAATTTTTTCAAATTTAAAAGCCTTTGAATTTTTTTTCGGGTCGTCGCTGTAAATACCATCAACTCTGGTACCTTTTAAAATAACATCAGCTTGAATTTCTATTGCTCTTAATACTGCAGCCGAATCAGTAGTGAAATAAGGGTTACCAGTTCCTGCACAAAAAATAACGATTCTACCTTTGTCAAGGTGTCTTATCGCTTTTCTTTTAATATATGGCTCTGCAACTTTATTTACATTTATTGCACTTTGTAATCTCGTTGGAATATTTAAATTTTCTAATGTGTTTTGAAGAGCCAAACCATTAATTAAAGTTCCAAGCATTCCCATATAATCACCCTGAACACGGTCAATTTTAAACTCATTATTAAATCCCCTGTAGATATTACCTCCACCAATAACTATCGCGACTTCTGCCCCAACATCATAAACCTTTTTAATTTCATTAGAATATTTAAGGAGAATTTCTGAATCGATACCACTATTTTTATCTCCAGAAAGAGCTTCACCAGAAAGTTTTAAAAGAACTCTTTTATATTTCATCTAAGAGATTAAATTACAAAACAAATATAATATAGATTTGCCTTGAAAAAAAATATGAGAAAACTAATATTAGCCTATTGAAACACGACCGAATGAAGTAATATAAATATTAGAACTATAGTTAGATAAATATTGTGAGACTGAAATTTTACTATCCTTTATAAAAGACTGATTAACTAAAGTATTGTCTTTATAAAAACGTTTCATTTTGCCTTCTGCAATTTTTTCAATCATATTTTCTGGCTTTCCTTCATCTTTCAATTGTCCTTTTATTATGTCCAACTCCTTTTCAATTGTCTCAGAATCTATACTATCTTCATTTAAAGCAAGTGGATTCATTGCTGCAATTTGCATGGATATGTCTTTTGCTGCTATAGAATCACCTTCAAACTTCTCATTAAAACCAACCAATGATGATATTTTATTTCCAGCATGGATATATACTCCTACAAAACCAGCATCAATCCTTTGAAAATCATTTAATTGAATTTTTTCACCAATGACTCCTGTTTGTTCAATTAATTTTTCCTCAACAGAAAGTTCGCCAAATTTACTCTTTAATAGTTCATCTTTAGTTTTACAATACAATGCAATTTTTGCAATACTAGTAGCTAAATTTATAAAGTCTTCATTTTTTGCAACAAAATCGGTTTCACAAGCCAAAACAATGCCTATGGCTGAAGTATTTTCATCATTGCTTAAAGCAATAGCTACACCTTCAGATGATTCACGATCAGCTCTTTTGGCAGCTACTTTTTGCCCCTTTTTTCTTAAAATTTCGATTGCTAAATCAAAATCTCCATTAGAATCAACAAGCGCGTTCTTGCAGTCCATCATACCGGCACCTGTATGCTTTCTTAATTTATTAACCTCTGAGGCAGTTATCTTGTTCATGATTATTTTGTTTTATTACTTGATTCAGCATTATTTGTATCGTCTTTATCAGACTCATCTACTTTTGTTTCATCCTGCTTGTTATCCTTATTATCAGTTTCTTTTTGTATTTCATTTTCCCTATCCTTTAAACCCTCTTTTACAGCATCTGAAATAATTTCAAAAATTTTAGAGATGGATTTTGAAGCATCATCGTTGGATGGAATTACATAATCAATTCCTCTTGGATCTGAGTTTGTGTCAACCATTGCAAAAATTGGAATATTAAGTTTTTGTGCTTCCTTGACAGCAATTTTTTCTCTTAGAATGTCAACAATGAATATTGCACCTGGAAGCCTTGTCATCTTTGAAATAGACCCAAGATTCTTTTCTAATTTTTCTCTGAGTCTTCCAATTTGGAGTTTTTCTTTTTTGGATAAAGAATTAAATGTTCCATCTTCTTTCATTCTGTCGATTGAAGACATCTTTTTTACCGCCTTTCTGATGGTTACAAAATTTGTTAACATACCCCCCGGCCATCTTTCAGTAATATATGGCATATTCATTTTTGTTGAGGATTCAGAAACTATATCTTTTGCCTGTTTTTTAGTTGCTACAAAAAGTATTTTTCTGCCAGATGAAGCAATTTTTTGTAGCGCGTTTGCAGCTTCATTTAGCTTTGCTGCAGTTTTATAGAGATTAATAATATGGATTCCGTTTTTTTCAGAATATATGAATGGTGACATATTTGGGTTCCATTTTCTGGTTAAGTGACCAAAATGAACACCTGCATCAATAAGTTCTTTTACTTTTATTTCTTTCATTTTTTTAGTTTACGTTCTTGATTTTAGCAATATCAAAGTGGTATTCAATTAATAGCCTTTAATATTTAGATGCTAAACTAATTTTATATGTTCTATCTCTTAGAGAACTGGAATTTTTTCCTTGCTTTCTTTTGACCAAACTTTTTTCTTTCAACCATTCTAGGATCACGTGTTAAAAGACCCAATGGCTTGAGTAATTCTCGATTTTTTTCGTCTACCTCACACAAAGCACGTGATATTGCCAATCTTACAGCTTCCACTTGCCCAGTAATACCACCACCGTAAACATTAACATTCATATCAAATTTACTTTCAAGTGAACAAACTTTGAATGGTTGATTTATTTTAAATTGTGAGCTCGGAGTAGGAAAGTAAGTTTTCCAGTCTTTGCCATTTATAACAAAATTACCCTTGCCATTTTTTAAATAAATTCTAGCAACAGATGTTTTTCTTCTTCCAATTTTATGTATAACAGAGTCCATATATTAAAATTTACTCAAATCAATTAGTATAGGATTTTGTGCAACATGCTTATGTTCAGCATCTTGATAAACATGCAGGTTTCTAAAAAGATTAGCACCAAGTTTATTTTTTGGCAGCATTCCTTTGATTGCTTTTTCAATAATAGAGTCTGGATTTTTTTCAAATTGTTCATTTGCGTTGAGAGAGCGTTGACCACCGGGATAACCAGTGTATCGTATATATTTTTTTTGCTCCCATTTTTTACCCGTAAGCTTGATATTTTTAGAGTTTATAACAATAACATAATCACCACAATCAACATGAGGTGTATAGTTGGGTTTATGTTTGCCTCTGAGCAGAATAGCAACTTTACTAGCCAGTCTGCCTAAAGTTTGATCTTTAGCATCAACAACTACCCAGTTTTTTTTAACTGTTTTTTTATTTGCCGAAATTGTTTTAAAACTAAATGTATCCAAATTTCTATATTTAAGCTTTTTCTCTAAAAGAGCATGCAAATCTACAATTATATATTTGATTAGCAAACAGATAAAGATTTTTTTTTCTGAGGAAGAATTTGTTGCTTAATGTGCTTCTAGCCAATTTAACCCATAATTAATATCAACCTTAAGGGGAACTTCTATTTTATAAGCATTCATCATTTCAGATTTGACCATATTAATAACTCTATTAAGTTCGGGTTTAAAAACATCAAATACTAGCTCATCATGAACTTGCAATAACATTTTACTCTGATAATCTTCTGATTCTAATTTATTTTGAATATTTATCATTGCAATCTTAATAATATCTGCAGCACTTCCTTGAATAGGTGCATTAATAGCATTTCTCTCAGCTGTTCCTCTAACTACAGCATTTCTTGAGTTTATATCTTTTAGATACCTTCTTCTACCCAACAAGGTTTGAACATATCCATTATTTCTTGCAAATGAAATTTGATCTGATATATATTCCTTTAGTCTAGGATATTTTTTGTAGTATGTATCGATAAGCAGCTTTGACTCATTTCTATTTAAATCTGTCTGATTACTTAATCCAAAAGCAGAAACACCATAAATAATACCAAAGTTTACAATTTTAGCATTTGATCTTTGTTCACGACTTACATTTGAAATAGGTACATTAAAAACTGAAGATGCTGTCGCCGCATGAATATCTTCATCATTTTTGAATGCATTTATCATATTCTGCTCTTTACTAATTGATGCTATGATTCTCAGCTCAATTTGTGAATAGTCAGCAGCCAAAATAAAATAATCTTTATTTTTAGGAATAAATGCTTTTCTGATTTCTTTTCCTCTCTCACTTCTAATAGGAATATTTTGAAGGTTTGGATTTATACTACTTAATCTCCCTGTAGACGCAACAGTTTGAACATATTGTGTGTGAATTCTTCCTGATTTTCCACTTACTTGTTTCGGCAGTGAATCAATGTAAGTATTTAATAATTTAGAAATACTTCTGTATTCTAGGATTAACTTTATAATTATATTCTCATCCACAAGTTCAGCTAATATATCTTCAGAGGTTGAATATTGTCCTGTTTTTGTTTTTTTTGGTTTACTACTAATTTTTAATCTTTCAAATA
>MDTE01200338.1_pt1 | contig 12898 bp, 15 predicted proteins | sample 811231 | NCBI WGS metagenome assembly MDTE01 (sample SAMN05326651, study PRJNA326480) | marine metagenome | isolation source: seawater | place: Indian Ocean: Red Sea | collected 2010
AGTAAGGTAAATCCGCTTCCAATTCTTCTTCAACGTCAGCAGGTACACTAGCTGACTCGCTCATTAAACTTTCAAGAAACTCTTTTTGTTGGTCTGCAGTAGGACGAGGTAAAATGTCATCCATAGACTGCAATCCTTCTACAAGAGCTTGCTCGTCTTTATCAAGAGCACGTACTTTACACTTAAGTACTTGTAACTGATACTCAACGTTATACACTTGAGGACCAGTTTTTACTCTCTTAAAATGGACATCCCATCCAGTCTCTGGATCGGTAGGATCTCCCAACTCCTCTGCTGCAAGCATAATTTGCTCTAGCAGTTTCTTCTTCAGATTGAGAACTTTTACTTCTCCATCATGAATGCACTGAATGGCATATGCCCAGCCGCATTTCTTTTCAGGATGATACTTTCGTACCCAATCCGTTTCTTTGTTTTCAAAAGTTTCGGTATCTCGGTTGAACCCAAGACACTCCATTGGAATGTTCTTATTGTTCTCACCGTTTATCCAGTATACATATCGAGGGAGAATATCTCCAACGAGTCTTACTTTGTTATCACCAGTTACATACTGATATTGAATTACGGAACTCTTCTTTGCGGTTCCTTTTGCGTCTGCAAATTTCATATTGTCTCCTAAATGTCTTCATACTTAAAGTGGATGAGTCCATCCTCTAAAGTAAGTAGTCTGTTGTTGTCGATTGCGTCCTGACTCACATCTGAATGAGAAAGGTCTAAAGTTACTGTTTGATTGTGCATATAGTCTGCAAAACTTCTACGACTCATCAAAGATAAATATTGTAACCTATCTTGTGGCGTATAGTTTTTTGCCTCAAAGAAAAACGGTTTCAAATTTACAGCGAAAGAATCTCCAACAAAGTTATAGTGTATATACTTCATTATTCTATCCTGTCGAGTTTGAGGTAGCGACATAAAAGTCAGCCAGTGCATAATTACAAGGATGTCCGTTGCACTACCCTTCGTTTTGTTGACTATCTTTTTCCAATTAAACAGTACCATATATTATATCAAAACCAATATCCAATGTCAAGAAATATTTTTTCATATGTTCTTGATCTTATACCCTTGTTTCAAGTAATACCCAGTTCTGTTGTTGGCTTGTTTTCTGGCTGTATTGCCTTTCAAATTTATATCCACTATAACTGGGTCTTTCTTCCCTTCTTTGATCCTTATGACACGTCCTATCAACTGTGTCAGTAAAGGCTCGTTGTTTACAGGAGTTCCAAGAACTAAGCAACTCAAAGCGTCAAGGGATACACCCTCTGAGAATATAGATTGCGTTCCGAAAAGCACATTCTTATCCCCATTGATTTGCTCCATCATTGCAGGTCGTTCTTCGTGCGGAGTCTCTCCTGTTATTACTATTGCACTGTCTCCTACGAGTTGTGCACATTTTTTGAGAAAATCTACACGATCTGCCACAACTAATACCTTGTGCCCTTTCGCGGCCATAGCACTAGCAATTATGGCAACTTCGTGTTGATACTCTTCATTGTATGCCAGATGGTTAATCTTTTTTGCCCAAGGCGTACCTCCACCATCTAAGAATCTTATGTCCGAATGTATAATATTTATACTAGGCGGCATATAATTTTCTTTGGGTGGAAAGTAAACTGTAGGACTAAAAAAGTCTCGAAACAGTACATGTTTACCATCTTTTCTTTCTATCGTACCTGATAGGCCAATCTTGTATCTTGCCGTACATTTATCTATAATGTTTTTGAATGTGGGAGAAGATACATGATGCATCTCGTCAAGAATGATTGTCCCAAATTCATTTCTTATGTCGGGTACTCGCCTTGTGAGGGTCTGTACATTGCCTATGACGATTGGACCTGTTAGATCGAACTTACCACTACCAATTATGGCAGGTTTAAATCCAAATACTTTTTCTACTTCACGTTCCCACTGACTTCGTAGTGCTACTGTATGAACAACTACTAATGTTTTCTGTTTGAGCTTGCTAGCTATGGCTAAACCTGTAAATGTCTTACCCCAACTTACCCAAGCGTTGATTATACAGCTGTCTTCTACTGCGTCATAAACATCTTTTTGGGACACACGTAACTTGTAGCGAAATTCTGGAAACTCCTTCGGCGCAAGCGTGCGCTTATCCACTATTTCATACCCCTCAGGTACCAAATCGAACCGACCGCTTGGAACTGCTATTGTTCCAGGACGAATCCGCACCATATTTTTGATTATTAGAGGGGGATCTAAGGGATTGTACGTAGGAATAGAGTAAGTCAACTCTTTATCTATCATAGCTTGAGTTGATTCATCTACGGTCATGTAAATTTTATCAGATACTACTGCTTTCATATCTTTCTCTTTGTGTCCTTTTTCCAAAACTCTGAGTATTCGTAAAGAAGCCACGGGTATCCTTTATCATGGAGTATCCCTGCGAAGCGCATCTCTGGTTCGGGAGGACGCGCAATGCTAAACGGAAAGTTTATGTCTTCTACCCATAAATTACTATGAGTCTCTTTATTGGTAATCTTCTTTATATGAAAATACTTGAGATCAACCATTCGAGTTTTCGTGTAGTTAAAGACAGTTCCTTCCGAATCTATAAACTTCTTTGCAGAACTTTTTAGAAAGGAAGGAATGTCATGAGCCGCTTTATTCAAGCGGAACTTTGTAGGAAAAGGGGAGCGAAGTCTCCTGATTCCTACAGTATCTCCTTTTATATTTAGATCATCTAGCATTTGCCCATTTGCAAATACTATACCATCTTGTGTATCTATCTCAGCATCTTTTGGTAAAATAAATACAGGAAATACTACGTCACTAAGCCTCATAAGTTTTTTCAAACTTACCAAAACTATAATCCTGTCCAATATCAAAGTCACATCCGATTGGAGCACCTTTGATTACACAGCCTTGTCTTGGTTTCTGAACAAACTCTTTGAGTCTAGTACAATAGTGTTCTACTTCATGGTCAGGTACTTCTGCAAGTATTGAGTCATGTACAAGAGCAAAGATTTTACTCTTGAGCCCATGTTCTTTGATATAAGAGTTCATATCAATAGCACCCAATAAATTAATATCACTAGCAGTAGATTGCACCAAAAAGTTGATACCAGAGCGTACTTCATGAGAAGCCACACCTTGGTCACTACTGTGTACATTTGGAAGCCTACGCTTACGCCCAAAGATGGAATAGATATGTCCATGCTTTGATATTTCCAGCTTCTTATCTTCTAGCCACTTCTTTAACATCTTAAACTGTCGGAAGTAATCATCAATTACTTCTTGAGCTTCTGACTTCGAGAAGTATGTACCAGAATCTTTAGTTACCTGGGCAGATATTTTATTAGCTCCAGCACCATACATGATACCGAAAGTAACGGCTTTTGCTGCCTGTCTCTTAACAGAGTAATACTCTGCTACTTCTTCTACATCACAAGGTAATCTAAATACAACCTTAGCAATTGTACTATGAAAGTTACCTCCTGATCTAAATACATCTTGCAGTTTTTCATCTTTGGCTAGTACTGCAGCAACATATACTTCTGCAGTAGTTAAGTCCATTGCAACTATTTGATGTCCTTCTCTGGCTCGTATACATCCCTTAACAATTGGGTTGTCTCTAGGTATTTGTTGCATATTGAGTTTACCGCTTGAACTAAGCCTACCACTTGTAGTGCCGTGTAGGTTAAAGTTAGTGCGAAGACGAGAATCCCTATCCAACTGAGGAATGATTTTATCGAGATATGTATTTTTGATTTTACCTTTTTGTCTGATCTCCAAGATAAGCTGTGGAACGTCATGTTTTTCTCCTAATTCTTGTAGCACTTCTGCGTCTGTAGAATGTGCACCAGTTCCTGTTTTCTTTCCCGTAGGGGTTAGTCCTATGAAATCAAACAATAACTTACGCAACTGTAATGTGCTATTAGGATTAAAACCTTTATCTTGAAAAGCCTCAAAGTCTTTTACTTCTTTAAACTCATACAAACGATTAATTGCTTGTTGTATATCTGCTTCCATAATATTCTGAGAAACTTCTAGTCTCTTTCTATCGAAAGGAACACCTGTATCCTGACAGTCTTTAAGAAACTTCATTGCAGGGATTAGAAGTTGTTTGTATACTCGATATATCTGAGGGTCTTTCTCTAGTTCTTCTTGAAACACATGAAAGATTCTGTAAGTAACACACGCATCCATAGCCGCGTATACTTGTATCAAGTCAAAAGGAATCATATCCCAAGTGAAGTCACCTTTAAGTATACCGTTTCTACGGCAGTAGTCATCCATGAAATCATACATTGGCTTCTCATAATCTCCATAAGGAGTGTGTTTGATTGCCAGAGTTTTAAGTCCATGATTACCAGGAACTTCGTTTAGCATATAAGACATGAGCATCGTATCGTCAATAGATGGAAACTCAAAGTCAAAATGATACTCAAGCATTGCCAAGTCAAACTTAGCATTGTGCATGATTACTTTCTTTTTGTTAAACAAAGTTTGAAGCAACGAAGCTGCTTCATCTTCAATACAATCTGTACTGATATATACCGCAGTCTCATCTTCTACAGCAAGAGAGATACCAAGAATATAACCGTCACGCGGATATAATCCTGTAGTCTCTGTATCTACAGCCACGTGAGTTGAAGGGCTGTCGATAGCTGATTGTATCCAGTCTATGGCTTCTTGAGTATCTTGGATACCATAAAACTTATCTTTGTCTATCTCCACATTCTTTAACTCACCAGAGATATACTTGTGTAGTTTACCCAAAGCATCTTCCCAAGTCTCCTTAGCTTCTGGTCTAAAAGCCAACATACCTGGATTGATAATTGGAATATACTTGTCTTGTATGAGTCTACCACAATGTTCTGTGATTGATCGTTCTTTTGTAAAGTGTTGCAATGCTTCTGACCCTACAAGAATCACAAAGTCGTAGTCATCTATGTCGATATCAATATCAACATCTCTTTTCAATATCTTTTTCTTCTTTGTATCTGAACAAAGAGGAAACCTATCAAACTGAAATTTGTTGTCAAAGTGACGCACAAAATCAGTTTTACTAGGCACTTTCTCCACTAGGGCCACGTTCGCCATATAAAAATTCCTTTAAATCTGTTACTCTTTCTCTTGATAGATCGCCTGGGTCTGTTCCCTTTGCTATTGGTATTATATCGTTTGGAATACCAATCTCTGTACACATATTACATATCTTCTCGGCCGCAGTCTGTCCTGCTTCGTCTCCATCGAAAAATACATGAATAGCATGTACACCATATACTTTTAGCAATGCTAACTTGTTTTCGTCAAAATTATTTGTTCCAAAACAACACACTGCATTTGTCAATCCCTTATCTATTAGATTAAGGGCATCGAAGATTCCTTCTACAAGAATGACTTCACCATGAATCATATCTGGCTTAGAAGGAAAGATTGGCAGTTGTACTCCTTTCGGTTGAATCATATATTTAGGTTGTACTGTGTTGTCCATTGCTCTACCAATGAACGCACGTATCTTACCTGTTATATCTCGTAAGGGAAATACTAACCTGCCAGCAAATTCTTTTTCAAAATGTGTAAAGGCTTCGAAGTCTGCCAAAGTCTCTGCACATATATTTCTATGAGCACCTACGAATCTCATAGACTTTTCGGGTATTCTCAACCCGACATTATCCGATCTGATTCTCTGAATCTTATCTTTTACTTTGTGCAACCGAAGTGTTCTTTGTGTAGGTGGTGCACCAAAATGGGTGAATAAGTTACCTCGAAAGCCACAACTAAAACAGTGCATCACACCCGTCACTTTGTCTATACGCAGCGACGGATTTTTATCATCATGATCAGGATTCAGACACTTGATCTGAAAGTCCTGTCCTGAGACGGTGAAGGACAGTTTTTCTTTGTTTAATAGGTCTATTACATCCATTTATATATTATCTCAAAATTTAACATAAATGTCAAGAAATATTTTCATTTGCCAAAGGAAATATCTTAGATATTACTTTAGCAACTTCTATTGCGATTTCTGCGTGTTCTAGTTGTGTTCCGTTCTCTCTTCTTAAATCAATATAGTGAACCCAACTACGCAAAGTGCCGTTTGCATAAAGCCTGCTCAGTGTATTGCCTTCTGGTAGTACTGCTCTAGCTTGTTCTTTTGCAATACCATTGTCTATAGCAAACTTATATGCGTTTTTAGACGCTTCTATAACTTTCTTTTGCATTTCTACCCAATGGCTTTGTAATAACGCATCATCTGTTGCAATGCTGTTCTGTCGATTTTTTGGGTCTTGTAGTCGTGCGTCTCTGATTACAAACTCAAGATCCTCAGTAGGATCAGCATATCGTTGAGAAAACTCTTGAAAAGAAAAACTTCTATGCCTGAGTATCTGACGCGCAATATCACGAGTTGTTTCAATTTCTAAACAAACACTTACCATTTCAAGAGGCGACCAGTGTTTATGCTTCATCAAGTACTTGATAAGCTTTTCACTTGTTTTACTGTTCATTTGATTATTTGGGTTACTTACTCTCGCACAAAAAGCCACAAGCTCTGTAGGACTGGTGCTTTCAAGTAAGTAGTCTCCATCTGCTCTACTATAACTTATTAGTCGTACTTTCATAATTTATCCTACACAAGTTGCTGGAATGAACAGTAAAATACCAATCACAAAAAATATTACATATAAGTCTCCAAAACTAAATTGTTTCATTCATCTTTTGTCCATATTGTTAAGGAGAATTTTTCTCCATGAGTTAAAGGAGTACTTCTATGTGGATGAGTAATTTTACTCGGCCAACATATAAGTTCTCCTATATGAATATCAGCATTAGAAAACTCTTGACGAGGAAATTCTAACACTGCTCCTTCGTAATCTTCGTTTAGTTTTACACTACAACTTATATAGCTTTCATCGTGGTGTAAATCTAAACTTGTCTGTGTTTCTTCTGCGTACTTTAACGCAAATATATCATCAGGCAAAAAAGGGTCTATATCCCAGTAGTTCGATATTTTAGGAAATATATTAGTTATCAATTCTGATTTGAAAGTTTCATACAGAGGTGCCATTTCTGTTTCAAAATGAATATCATGAGTTGCAAACTTATCTGCTGGATGTGGAGTCCAATTACCTACAACTTTGCAAGCGGTTACTAAATATTCGCAGTATTCTTCTGTGAGAAAATCAACACAAAGAATATCTGTAGCAACCTCTGTTACTATACCATTCTGTATGAAACTTTCATTATACATCACACAACAACTTTTGGATAATGACTCAACATTGTAAATGTTGATAACGCTTGAAAGACTCTCTTGTCTTCATCGTTTGTCCAAATTGTTTCTACATGAGTAATCGTTTTACCCCACTTTGTCACAGTACTTTCAATAGTAAACATTTCTCCACGAGCCTCTCGTAAAAACGAACTATCCTGTGTCAAACTTCCTCCAACATAAATATTGGAAGTCATAGCAGCTTCATAAGCTACAACATCAGTAAGTGCTAATATTACTCCTCCAAAAATTCTTCCTTGTCCATGCCCAACTTTAGCACAGTATTTAGGGTCATTTACAAGACTTGCCTTGACGTATCCCTCTTCTATAGTGTCATGGCGTATGTCTAGTTCGTGTAACCAAGGGTTCCACGCATAAAAATGCCAATCTTTAGATATTTCTTTTGTGAACTTCATTTATTACTCCTAAGTTAATCCAACTAATGATTGTACTACACTCTATATCTTCCCACTTATTATTCTCTACGTCCCAAAAGATGATTTTATCACTTGTAGGATATTGTTTGATATAAGTTTCTCCTTCTAGAGTCCCTACAACCTCCTTTTCTCGTCCAGAACGTAAACTTGTATATTTCAACTTTACGCTACCTTTTTCCATTGCTTTCAGTATGTTTTCAATCATCATCTTCTTCCATTTCGGCTCGAAGCTGTGCTTTCTCTTTTGGATTCATAGCGGATCGTGGGCCAATTTTTAGGGTGTCCCAATCAATCTCACTGGTAAAATCTTCCATAGGCCCATTACGCATTTTCTTACACTCAAGAGTAATACAAGCGTCTTGTGGGCTCCATGTTTCTAACGAGTATGCAGCATCGGCTGCATCCAAGATGCCTTTTGCGAAGCGTGCTTCGCCGGTTGCATCAGTTTGGTATGGAGAAAATATGAGTACTTCATAGTCTTGTGCATACTGCTTTAATGCTTTACTTACCTCAATTTGCTCTGTCCAATCATACTGTCCATTCCTGCTAGGAATATTACTTCTTTTAACTTGATTGAGATAGTCTACAATCACTACTTTTACATCTTGTGTAGATACTCTATGCTCAATCTCCGAACGAATCTTTGCCAAAGTAAGAGAAGGTTCATAAACTATATCCATCTGAACATCTTCTCTTAGTTCTAATTTTGTTACTTCTTCGTGAAACTTGTCAAAGTCTCTTGTCTCGAAAAATCTTTTTAATGTCTTATCACTTTCTTGAAACCTACCCGCTTGAAACTTTGCAAGAATATCGTACTCAATATCTGAAATCATTCTATCTTGTAATCTCTTTAGGGGAATACCTGTTGCAGTAGAAACCATTCTACGAAATACTTGTTCCTTTGTCATCTCAATCGTGAAATATATTGAGCTATGATCTAAGAGATACTGATTGACAGCAATATTTGTACAAGTAAAAGATTTACCAGCACCGCGACGACCGCCAAGAAGAATTAAATCTTGTTTAGAAAAGCGCATACCTTGGTCGTACTCATCATTCAAACCAAGAGGAATATAACTGCGAAGTTCTTCGTCAGATTGCAAAATAGAAATTTTTTGCATACTAACTGACTCGGTGTCGAGTTCAACTTTGTTTCTTATATCTAATACTATATTCTCGAACGCTTCTATATTCTCTTCAGCTCTAGTCATTGCGACTGACTGATCGAGATACTTCTCTACTTCGTCGAGTAGTTCTGCTTGAGTAAATTCGTTTTTTAGATATTCTAAAAGAAGGTAGGGTTCCGAATCTACGTCTAAGGATTCTATGGCTGTTACTTTTTCTTTGATCTCCCGACTAGGGATGCTTAACTTAAGATCGTCAAAAGTAGGTAAACAGTTTTCTGCCTCAAAATGCTTAGAGATAGACCGATAAATAACGTGAAATTCTTTAGGTAAATATTGAAGTTGCAAGTTGCCCCAGGTTTCCAAATCCTGCTCTTTGATTACAGAACTTATCAGAGCTGATGCTATATTCATATTGTCCTAAATGAAGGCGAAAGAAAAGGCGGGATAAACCCGCCTTGTCTATCAAGAGAGAAATTAGGAAGCAGCTTTTTCTTTCTTTGCTGCTCCGTCGTAATCTGCGGCTACTAAGCCACGTCGAGTAAGCATAGTCTTGACACCACGCTCAGTCTTGTCGATTTCTGACGCAATTTCTTCCACAGTCATCTCTGAGATATCACCAAGTTCGGTTAATGGGTCAACAGTAGATGCTGACTTTGTCTCTCGTTGAGCAGGGATTGCATCAATCTCTCCAGTTCGTAGAAACGACAGAGCCTTACCTCGAATAGAGTTAACCTGACGGTCAAGAGCTTCTGCGATATCTTCTACAAACGCACCATCATTTACCATTTCCAAGAAAGTAGCTTCTTCCTCTTCACTGTAAGTTCTAACACTTACAGGCTTTTCAGCTGGCTTGACGTGATCAGTAAGTTCCATAGATAGAATCTTACCTTGAATGGACTTAGCACTATATTTGCCGCTAGCAAATGTTTCTGCGATTTCCGCATAGGTGTAAGTTCCAGAATTACCTTCGACAAATTCTGCCAAGGTAGCCTCTTCATCTTCCGAAAAAGTACGAGTGCTAGTAGCAGAGGCAAGCTCTACTTCATAGCCCATTTTTCGTAGCTTTGACGAAACGGATCGAGGGCTTGTTTCAAGCGCATCTGCTGCTTCAGCAACAGTCGCTTGTGATACAGGGGTTTCGTCTCCAACAAAGTTAGTCAACTCTGTGGTACGATCTTCAGTCCACTTAGGTACTGCCATATTAAATCTCCAAAATATTCATAACGATTTTTATTCCCATTGCCTCTGCTTTTCTAGTTTTAGCAGAAGCAACACCACTTTCATTTACTAGGAACTTGGTCTTCTTAGTTATACTGTCCTTCAAGACAAAACCTTGTTCTAATAAGAATGGTTCCGCATCCCTCTTTGTCTTGAAAGACGAGAGCTTTCCTGAGATAACAACTTCTGGGAGCAGACCCGTGGTTTCAGCTTTTGAAGTTGTTTTCCAAGAAAAAGGAAGCAAGTCCCAATTTGTTGTTGACTTCCATTCTAGTAAATTATCTTTTGTTTTTGGTCCGAGTCCTGCTTTATTACAAGTTTCCTCAGTTATCTCGCTAACATGAGATACATGATTACATATCTTTTCTGAGGCAGTCCGACCAAATAAAGGTATCGAAAAAGCAGGTAGAAGTTCTTGCAGTCCTACGTCTTTGCTATCTTCTATTTGTTTGAGTAGTTTGTCCGAGAGTAACTTGCTACCTAGCTTGTTTTCGATTTTACTGTACTCTAGTGAGTAAATCTCTTCAATAGAAGTAATACCCAGCTTTTGTATAGTCTTAGGGCCAAGACCCTTAATTTTGAGAACTTGCGCAAAATTATGAATTACTTTCTCCAACTTATCTGTGCATTCGTTGTTTATGCAAAACAATTGATCCTTATTCCAGATCAATGCTGCATTACAACTCGGGCATACTGTAGGTGGTATGATTTCTTTCAAAGGTTGGTCTTTTCTCAAAATGTGCATATATTATATCAAAATCGGGGTAAAAATGTCAAGATTTATTTTTTAAGTACGTCCTATTATGCGAGGAATTATATCACCAGAGCGTATGACTTGTACTTCACATCCAATTTCTAGTCCTAAATCTCGAATGTATGCCATATTGTGTAGAGTTGCTCTACTAATAACTGCACCTTCTATTTCTATAGGATCTAGTATTGCTACTGGTGATACCACCCCCGACTTTCCCACTTGCCAAACTACATCAAGAAGCGTTGTATTGACTGCTTCTTTCTGTACTTTTAGTGCAAAAGCCCCTCTGGGATGGTGGGAAGTATATCCCATTTTTTCAAAGTCTTCATTACTATCAACTCTCCATACTGTGCCATCGTGAGGAAACTCACTCCAGTTAGAATCCATGACAGTTCTAAAGCCTTGACCTTGCATGTTCATCATATCTCTGGTATAAGATCCATTAATGGATGGAGATACTCCATGCACAATAAAAGACAGGCCCCGGGAAAGGAACTCGTTTACGTCTTTTAGGTTCAAGGAACCTGCTGCGTAGTTACGAGCATTGGGTATAGTTTTGGGAGAGACTACCTCTCCCGTGACCTGTACTTGACTGGTAATATTAATCTTTTTCGGGGCTAAGAAACAAGTTGCACGAAGAAATTTATTAGTGACTGATAGTCCTTCTTTTCCATCTCCTCGCGTTAGTACTTGTACTAGCTGTCCATTATCATAAGTAATGGCTATAGAAGCTCCGTCTAATTTAGGAGTTACTATAACTTGTTTACTGTAACCTGATAAAGGAGACTCTCCATCTCCTTCAAAATGTTTTTGTAAACTATACATTCTATGTGTGTGCGGAAGTCTTTCACCTTCCATATCACTGTATCCAACGCTATTCCAATTATGTTCTTTAGCGAGAGCATCAAACTCTTCATCAGACATAATAGGGCTACCCTCGTAATATGCCTTACTAGCTTTTTCTAGGTGTTGCATTACTTGTGACTTTAACCTCATCGTGTTATTCTCGATTCATAACTAGCTTCTTCCTCTATCCACCATTCTGGTTTGGATCTTCCTGTCCAGGCTGCAAAGGTTGCTTTGTCTTTGTGGTAGAATCTTCTGTAGGCTGCGATTGCGTCTGCACCCTTGAGCGAGTCTGGCATAGCCTGAGCAAATGGAGTGAGTCCATCTCTTGGTAGGCATACTGGTTCTGGTAAGGATAGTATGACTTCATGCACTGATTTATGGCTTTTTGCGTATCTGTATCCGTATTCATCATTAAGAGCTGTTGAATAGCAAAATAACCACTCGTAATTATCAAGGCTAGTACGAGCCCAAATAGTGCAAGGATGGTTTTCCATTGTCGGAAGATAAGGGAAATCACGCGGGACATTTTTCTTTTTCTCTCTTAGAGTTTTTAGCTCCTCTTTGTTTAGTTTACGGGGTACATAGCCAAGAAACTTATCTACCCAATGAGTAGTACACAGCATTTGTGCAGCTTCTAGTGGCATTTTGACAATGTGCTTGTCAACATGATACTCTGCACATTTGTCGTGATTAGTGTCGAGGATAAAAATATTCATGCTATTTCCCAAATTTGAACGAATATTATCTCAAAAATTAAGGGTTTTGTCAAGAACTATTATAAGTTGCGGTAAAAGCATCTTGAAAATATTCAAGTACCCTGTCTCGACTTTCTGCTAATGATAGAATTTCTACAAGTCCTGTAAATAGTTCATATGAATTTGTAAGGTCAAGAGGTATGGCTATCCCTTCTTTCGTGGGTAGCCAGTCCTCTCCAAAACTCAAGTAATATTTTCGTAAGTGTAAGTACTCTACGCCTCGGAAGGTATTTACAGTTAATCTTACTTGCATAGTACCATCTCTATTAACATGAATAATTCTGCTGTAGTCTTCGGGTTCTTGCCATATATCTATCATTTTTTGGCTCCATTGCGGAGTATGTTAGATAATGGTACAATACTGGTAACATTTTCAGGGCGAAGTAGCCTGTAGGAGTCAGTGTCCCAACAAAATAACAGGACGTTATCTTTAGACTCCTTTGCGCGATTTTTCTTACCCTGGATATATTCAGTTGAAAAATCGAGAGTGCAAACATTGTACT
>MDTE01083874.1_pt1 | contig 12897 bp, 11 predicted proteins | sample 811231 | NCBI WGS metagenome assembly MDTE01 (sample SAMN05326651, study PRJNA326480) | marine metagenome | isolation source: seawater | place: Indian Ocean: Red Sea | collected 2010
AAAATGAGAATTCAATAATTTTTTCACTTGATCACCAGTCTCATAAAATTTTAGTCCAAAAAGAAATTGATCATTCAATTCTAGATGCTATATTAGATGAAAAAAATATACGTGAAATATGGAGTAAATCATTCTCTTTTTCAAAATGGTATGAACATCCTGAAATGATTGATCTAATAAAATTCCATGAAATTAATACTGGAAAATTATTCTACACAGAATTACACTATTACCTTTATCCTCTCATTAAGAAATACCTACAATTCATTTTTGTTTGTGAAAAATATAAAAACTATAAAATAATTGCACCATCTCATCTTTCAAATCAACTAGATAATTTACATTCGCAGATTGAATACATTCCAACAGAACAAAAAACTGAATCATTCATCCATGATGAAATAAAATTTCAATTGACTAATTCTCTCAAAATAAATATCCCAATAAATTATTATAAAAAATTTAAAGATGTATCTGAAACATTACTTTCTAAATTTCTAACAAATAATGAACATGATAATACTAAAAAACAAATACTATTGATAGAATTTGATCCAATAAAATACAAAGATCTTCTAAAAACTTCAAAAAATTATGATATACAATTGATATTATTTAATAGAAGACGTCCTATAATATGGAATAAAGAATCGTTTGATATAATCAAAAATTCAAATTGTAAAGTAATTAATTTTGATTCTAAAAGTCTCAAGAGTAAAATTGATATGGATAAAAAAATTTTTTTAAAAAATATTAATAATATATTATCAAAAGATGATTTTTTTCAAACATTTTTTGATCTTGATGGTCACTCATTCTGGCATATCATAAAACCATTTTTTAAAAAAATATGTAAAAAAAGAATGCTTGATGCTATACAAGAAATATCTCTTACTGAAGATCTAATGAAAAATTCTAATCTCTCTTCAGTAATTATTTGGTCTGAAAATGGGTTTAATGAACAAATTTCTCTTGAACTATCTAAAAAATTTGGAATTAAGAGTATGTTATTACAACATGGAATGTATTGGGAAACTCTAGAAAACAAACCACAAAATTCATTTTTAGGAGGAATATTTCATGACAAATCAGATATTTTTCTTAGTTGGGGTGAAAATACTAAAGAATATTTTGAAAAATGTGGTTATTCAAAAAAATCTAAAATCATTGGTAGTCCTGTACATGATAAATTAGTAAATAACATATCTGATGTTGTCGATAATGATTATCTTCTTCTTGCAACATCTTCTCCACAACCTAACGAAGCTTTTGATTATAACATTGAAAATTTAGAACTTTATGAAAAAATAATTCATGATATATGTAAAATATCTACTGACTTAAAGACTAAATTAATTATAAAACTTCATCCATTTCAAGGTGAATTAAATTTGAAAAAACTCATACCTAAAAATAAAAATATAATTATTAAACAAAAAGGTGACATTAGCTCACTCATTAAACACTCTAAAATTTTTATGACTACTGATTTTTCTACTACTATTCTTGATGCATTTTTACTGAAAAAGCCAGTTATATCAATAAAAACAAAAAATAGATACATCAAAGAATATCCTGAACTTTTCAGAGAGAGTGGAATAATTCATTGTCGAATTGATGATCTTAAATCTAATATTGAAAAACTGTCAAACTCTACCTTAAAACAAGAACTTCTTGTGAAAAATCAAAATTTTGTTAATAATTATATTTCCCTACAAGGAAACTCTTCTACCATTCTCTCAAAATATCTTTCTGAAAATTAATATGAACCTAACAGAAATTAATCATCCCAATAAAAACATAAAATTATTTCCAATACTCATTACAATCTCTTTTTTTCTTATTGTTACTCTTGTCTCCTTTTACTATCATACTTTCTGGACGCTTTTTGATCAAGATGCTCTCTTGTATCTTACAGCAGGTCAACAAATTCTTGATGGTAACGGGAAAGATGTTTCATTATTAAATGCGGGTCCTGCAGGTCCAATTCTCTATGCATTATTAGAGGATGTAACACAAAATGGATTATTTGCAACAAAATTAATCTCAATTTTTAGTGGAACTGCAATTGTATTTTTCTCATACTATACATTTCGAAATATATTTAATTATAAAATTGCATTACTTTCACAACTTTTCATCGCTTTTAATCCGTGGATAGGAATTTTATCTATCACTTCTCAAAATGATCTAACACCAATTGCTTTATCAGTAATCTCACTCTATTTTATAACAAAAGATAAAATTAGATTTTCTTATATTATTCTCGCAGGCTCAATTCTAGGTTTAGGTTTTATGTTTAGAACCCAACCAATAATCTTCTTTTTTGCAATAATCTTCTTTTTACTATTAATCAAGAAAAATAAAAAATTCAAATTAATTGGAATTGGATTATTCATAATATTTTTCATTTTATTATCCTCTCCGATGTTTTATTACAATCTCTCTACTCAAAATCTACTATTTGATTCAAATACAAATTATTATATCGCAACACACTCACACTATTCTACCCCTGAATGGAAAGATTATCTTCTAGAAAATATGTTTGGTGACAAACAAGCATTCTTATCTAATCAGAAATTATTCTTAGAAAATTATTTTTATAATTTGTTTTATGGACAACCAAGTAATCTCTTTGGTTTTGAAAATAAAATTAGTGCTTCACTTATTCCTGCTATACCTATTGTTGGATTAATTCCTGCATTGGGTGGTTTGATTCTTCTCATAAAAATCTCACCTACTAGAAAAACATTCATCAATTTAATTGCAACATCATTAATTACTACTTTAATAATCTCATTATTGGGTAATATAGAAATCCATTTCTTTGCGATAATTATAATACCTCTCATCTTTTTAGGAATTCAGAATTTTAAAAAACTGAATCAACAACTTATTGTACTATTAACAATATTAATCACATTCTCATTATGTATGGCAGTTCTACCATTACGTTCGTACAAACATTTTTTATATCTGGCAATACTTCTTACGCCTATTTGTTCATACTTTATCATTGATATAATATCTAGAATTGTTCTTAAATCAAATCCAAAAGATATGTTAAAAATTAATTTTTCAAAAACACCTAAATTAAAATACACACTATATGCTGTTGTAATAACAATAATCATAACTAATCTTGGATACTCTTTTGTCACATTGGAAATCATAACTACTGGAAATTCATATGATGAAATAGTTGAGAGTATAATGGACCCATCTTTTGAAAAAACTAATAAAAATAAAATAGATTATGAAAATATAACTGAAATTTTGAAGTCTGAACCCGATATTGAAAATAAATATGTCATGGCTAATCAAATTTTATTTGCTGACAGTGTTAATGCAAAATGGATTGGTGTTCTTTTTACTGAAGGACAAGAAAATGATTCAATTAAAGATTTCATTACAAGAAAAAACTGGAAAAACTGGGAAATAACACTTTCAAACATCAATAGTAACCCAATGATTCGAGGTACTTCAAACGCTGTAATTCCAGATTATCTTCTTTACATTCCAAGAGACAATCAAATAGAATCACTAAAAGTTCTAGCAGATCCTGGAAATCCAAATATACCTAAAGAATTTCAAATATTGTATAATTCACCAAATACCGAAATAGTTCTTTATAAAATAGATTTTCAACAATAAAACATAGTACTAAACAATATTAATGACAAAAATCTGTAAAATAAAATGAAGAAAGCACTAATTACTGGTGTTACTGGACAAGATGGTGCATATCTATCAGAATTACTCTTGAAAAAGGGGTATAAAGTATATGGAACTTTTAGGAGAGTCTCCACTCCAAATTTCTGGCGTTTACAATCGTTAGATGTTTTTAAAAAAATCCATCTTATACCTGCTGATCTCTTGGATATGGGTTCTTTGTTAGAAGCAATCAAAGTATCTGATCCTGATGAAATTTATAATTTAGCAGCATCTAGTTATGTAGGTACATCATTTGAAGAAGCCGTAGGAAACTCTGAAATTACTGGACTTGCAGTAACAAAATTTTTAGAAGCTTTAAGAAATCAAAATCCTAATATTAAATTCTATCAAGCATCGTCAAGTGAAATGTATGGTGATAATAAATTTAAAGTTCAAAATGAAAATACTCCATTCTTACCTTCTAGTCCTTATGCTGCTGCAAAACTATATGCACATTCTATAACTAATATATACAAAAAATCCTATGATATTTTTGCATGTTGTGGTATACTATTTAATCATGAATCTCCATTACGTGGAATGGAATTTGTTTCACGTAAAATTACAAATGGTGTTGCTGAGATATCTTTAGGCTTAAAAAAAGAACTCGTGTTAGGTAATCTTAAGGCAGAACGAGATTGGGGATTTGCTGGAGAATATATGTCTGCCATTCACCTTATGATGCAACAAGACAAACCAAATGATTATGTAATTAGTACTGGTGTGGCACATTCAGTATCTGATTTTGTTAAAGAAGCTTTTGATATTGTTGGATTAAATTGGAAAAAATATGTTAAGACTGATCCAAAATTCTTTAGACCTCTTGAAGTCAGACATCTAAGAGGAGATTCTAAAAAAGTTTCAAAGGAATTAAAATGGAAATCAAAAGTTAGTTTTGAACAACTTGTAAAAATGATGGTCGATGAAGATGTAAAAAGATGGAAAAATTTCCTTGATGGAAAAGCATTTCCTTGGGATGCCCCATTGTATCCTAATGAATCTAAGTTAATTACTCGATTAAGTAAGGGTAAAATAAGGAAAAACTAACCCAAACTTGATTTCATATGTCGATTATTACTAAATGTAGAAGTTGTGGTTCATCAGATCTAACTACTATTCTATCACTAGGTTCGCAATATCCATCAAATTTCATTGAGTTAAATTCTACTCCGAACAAAAAAGAACAAATTCCGTTAGAATTACTTTTTTGTGAAAATAAAAATTGTGGACTCTTACAATTAAAACATACTGTATCTAGAGAATCATTATACAAAGAGTATTGGTTCCGCTCAGGTCTTAATGAACAAATGGCTGATGCATTAAACAATATTACTAAGAATGTGGAAAAACGAATATCTATAACTGAAAATGATATTGTTTTGGATATAGGGTGTAATGATGGAACATTATTACGTTCTTATAGATCAAAAGCAAGACTAGTAGGATTTGAACCTGCATCTAATCTTGTAAATGAAGCTAAAAAAGATACTAATTTAATAATTAATGATTTTTTTAGCTCTAAAGAATTTGTACGACACCTTCCTAATGAAAAAGCAAAAGTGATTACTAGTATTGCTATGTTTTATGATCTTGAAAATCCGAATTCTTTTGTAAATGATATTGTTAATTGTTTGGATGAAGATGGAATATGGGTAATTCAAATGGCATATCTAATACCCATGCTTGAATTAAACGCATTTGATAATATTGTTCATGAACATCTTGAATATTGGTCTTTAAAATCTCTAAAATATCTCTTAGAAATTCATGATCTTGAAATATTTGATGTTGAATTAAATGATGTTTATGGTGGGAGTTTTCGCATTTTTGTAAAAACAAAAAATAATACGAAATTAAATGTTGAAAACTCAGTAAATGAATTCTTAAGAAATGAAGATAAATTTGGATTAGAAAAAAAAGAAACTTACCTTAATTTTGCAGAAAGAGTTAATGCATTAAAGAATCAATTAAATGATTTCATAAACCAAGAAATATCCCGTGGAAAATCAATTTATGCATATGGTGCATCAACAAAAGGTAATACACTATTACAATTTTACGACTTGAATAAAAATTCAATTCCCAAAGTAGTTGATCGTGATTCAAAGAAATTTGGAAAAATGACTATTGGAAGTAATATTCCTGTTATCCCTGAAGAACAAGCACGACAAGAAAAACCTGATTATCTACTTATTCTTCCATGGCATTTAGTAAATTTCTTTAAAGAAAGAGAACATGAATTCTTAAAAAATGGTGGAAAATTTATTGTACCTTTACCCGAATTCAAAATAATTCCTTAAACAAAACTAATTAGATTAAGTAAAGGATAAATTCAAATAACTTTCTGAATGTATATGACAATAGAAAAGCTTACTCCTACATGTAATCTAAATACTGTAAAAGATGGAAGAGGTGCAATCTTCACTTTCATTCCTAAAGATCCGATATTGGAATTTAATCTAAATATTATCAAAGCAGGTAAAGTACGTGGAAACCATCATCATCCTGAATTTGATGAATATTATCTATTGACATCTGGTGAGGGTGTTTTAGTTTGGAAAGAAAATGATGATGCAAAAGAACAATTTATCTATCTGACACGAGGTCAGTGTACCCGTACTCCTAAAGGTGTAAAACATGTTTTCTTAGCGATTAATGATTGTACTCTTGTTGTAATGCTTACAAAAAAATGGGATGACTGTAAAACTCCAATAGTTCATGAAAATTTAGGTATGGGTGATGGTGATCACGGTGATCCAAATTCTCCTTTCTACAATAAAGAAGATTAATCTTTAAAATGTCACTAAAAATTGGAGTTCTTGGATGTTCACGTGTAGCTGAAAAATATTTTTTCCCCTATATTTTAAAATCAAAAAAAGCAAAAGTTGATTTTATTGCAAGTCGTTCTATTTCTAAAGCTGAAGATTGGTCAAGAAAATATGCTTGTAAAAATTTTGGAACTTATGAAGATCTAATCAATGCTGATCTTGATTTAATCTATATCTCATTACCAATATCTATGCATGAAGAATGGTCTATCAAAGCTGCTAACTCTGGAAAACATATTTTATGTGAAAAATCATCAACTATTTCACTTGATTCTGCAAAAAATATGCTTAATACATGTAAACAAAATAATGTACGTATTCTTGAAGCATTAGCATTTAGATTTCATCCACAACATAAGAAAATACAAAAACTAATTCAAAATGAAATTAAAGAAATACAAAATTTTTATGGAATATTTGGATTTCCACCACCTCCAAAAAATGACATAAGATGGAATAATTCTTTAGGCGGTGGAGTATTAAATGATGTTTCATGCTATCCTGCTTGTGCGAGTAGATTAATCTTTGAGACTGAACCACTTAGTGTATCGAGCAATATTGAATTTGATAAAAATTCAGGTGTTGACAAATCTGTTAATGCATTGATTTCATACCCCGCTGAGAAAATTGCGTTTATTTCATCAGGTTTTCATAATTATTATCAATCCAAATATAGTGTATGGGGGAGTGAAGGTCGAATCACAACTAAGCGTGCTTATTCGGTCTTGCCTAATTATGAAACTAGTATATATCTTGATAAAAATGATGAAATTACTGAAATAAAAATTCCTCCTGTAGATCAATTTGGATTAATGTTTGATCATTTATGTGACACTATTGAGAAAAATGATATAAACAAATTCAATTTTGAAAATGATCTATTAAATCAGGCCAAATTAATGGAAGCTTTAAGAATTTCAAATATAGAAAAACGTACCGTTTATCTATCTGAATTTTCCTAACCAAAAACTATTTTCTATAACTCATTAGAATTCTTAGTAATACAAAATAATCATTTATTATGGAAAAACTAAATTTACTTTCTCCTTCATCTCTGTTTTTACACGAATACGGTATTTCCTGTATCTTTGAAGTTTTAGCTTTTACTAAGATCTCTAATAGAATTTTCCATCCAATTGCCTGAAATGTTAAATTTTTAATTAATTCTTTTTTAATAATAAAAAATCCTGACATTGAATCATTAACATCTAAACCTAAGATTAATTTTGGAATTGTGTTGGCCAATCTACTCATCAATTTTCTTAAAATAGGCCAATCTTCACTTTTTCCACCTTGAATATATCTAGAACCAATTACAATATCTAATTCATTATTATCTATTTCATGATACATTGTTTCTATCATTTGTGGCGGATGTGAAAAATCACTATCCATTATTAGAACATATTTTCCATTTGCAATTCTTATCCCATCTATAATTGCTGAACTCAATCCTCTTTCATTTTTTCTTGTATGTACTTTAAAACTAAAATTGTTTTCAGATTTTTCAAAATATGAATTAACTATATTACTTGTACCATCTGGTGAATTATCGTCTATTATCAGAATTTCAATTGAAATGCCATCTGGTAAATTATTCCTAATTGCATCTAGCATTTTTTCTATTGTTGATGATTCATTGAAAGTTGGTAATAATATTGTTAATTCAATTGATTCACTGGAATATGTCATATAATTACTCCATTTTCTGGCATTTTTTTCATAACTTATTACTGGTATTTATTATGACCCGCCTATTGATTTTAAAAATTCTTTATCTTCTAATTCTGATTTTTCATTACCCTCCTTACGATTTACATTTTTGTTAATATTTGTAAGATCTGGTTCTTTTCCAAATAATTCAATAATATCTCTAGTTAGAATTGGTTTTTTCTGAATTCTAGATACAATCTCTTTTACTAACAATAGATCATCATTTGTGTCAACTGCCCATCTGAATCTTGAAAGATCTTTGTCATTTTCTACATTGTAAATACTAAATTTATCTCTGTTATTGTAGATATACTTCGTTACATGTTCTTTCTCAGATGGTAATTTTGCATTCATCCATGTTTTCTCTATTGCTGAAAATGAAAATATCTCTACTTCAGTTCCACTTGGAAATGTTGATGGTAAAAAATTAGTAATATAATCATATGATTGAGTCATAAATGTATCAATCATGCTGTCTACTATTTCTGGATCAATTAGTGGTTTATCTGCTGGAATTCTAATAATATTTGACAAAGCAAATTTTTTACTACATTTGTAATATCTATCTAACACATTTTTTTCATCTCCACGAAAACAATCAATTTTTTGTTTTTCACAAAAATCTGAAATTACATCATCTTTCTTAGATGTACTAGTTGCAATTATTATTCTATCAATTTTTTTACAATATTTTAATTGCATTAACAAATAATCTAATACTGTATATTCTTCGGTAATTTTCATTAAAACTTTGCCAGGTAATCTACTTGAACCCATTCTTGCTTGTATTATGCATCCGATAGCCATCTATTACCAACAATTGATTCACTTACCTTAAATCTATAACCAATCAATGCTATCTATGAAAGCAGAAATTGTTGCAGAGATCGGTTCTAACTGGGAAGGAAGTATAAAAAAAGCAGAACAAATAATTCATGAATGTAAAATTGCTGGTGCTGATGCAGTAAAATTTCAAATGTGGCGTGCAAAGGATCTCTACAACCCAAGTCATCCTAATTGGAATTTTATCAAAAAATCTGAAGTTACTTTTGAGATAGCAAAAAAACTAAAAAAAATTTCTGATAAAAATTCAATTGAATTTTTTTGTAGTGCATTTTATCCTGAGGCGATAACCTTTCTAGAATCTATAGGTGTTAAACGCTATAAAATTGCATCAAGAACATGTTTATTTGAAGATCCTTTTTCAAAGGAAACTCTAATAGAAAAAGCTCACACAAAAAAACCTGTTTTTATTAGTATGGGTATGGGTGGTAAGAAAGAATACATCAAAAAGATTTTTTCAAAAAACAAAATTACCTTTTGTTATTGTATATCTGAATATCCATTGGAATTTTCAAAAATAAATTGGAAAAATGCAATTAATTATGATGGTTTTTCTGACCATACTCTTGGTATAACTGCTCCAATACTTTTTGCAACGTTAAAAAAACTAAATAACTCCAAAAAAATCATGATTGAAAAACATGTAAAATTAAAAACATCGAAAGGTCCAGACGCTGTTGCATCAATCGATACAGATGAATTATCAGAAATGATCTCAAATATCAAATTAATTTCAAATTCAAAACTTCCTCGATTATGAATAATATTCATTATTTTATATATGTCTGAATAATTTTTTTATCATGAAAACTGCTGTTATTACCACTGCTGGTCTAGGAACTCGTCTTCTAACTTATACTAAAGCAAATCCAAAAACTATGTTACCATTATATGAAAAAGACAGTTCAAATTCTGAACCTATCTTAAGACCATTACTTGAAAATATTTTCAATAATCTGTATGATAATGGTTTTAGAAGATTCTGTTTTATAGTTGGAACAAAAAATAAAAAAACAATTCTAAGTCATATGATTCCTGATTATGATTACATTAACTTGTTAAAGAAAAGAAATAACAAATATGATAATCGATTCATAAAGGCATTACTCAAATATTATAAAAAATATGAAAATTGTGAAATTAAATGGATATCTCAAAATACTCCTATGGGATTTGGTCATGCATTATTATCATCAAAAAAATTTGTAGGCAATGAAAAATTCTTATTACATGCGGGCGATGCATATTTCCCAAATTATAACTTCTTAAAAAATTTCATTAAATCATCAGACGCAAAAATTAATCCTGCTGCAACTCTCTTATTACAATTTAAAAAAACTTTGAAGGGATTTGGAATTGCACAAACTAAAAAAAATAAACCTTTTGACATTGTATTTCATGTTGAAGAAAAACCTAAAAAACCACTTAGTAATTTGGTTATTCTTCCAGTTTACATAATGAAACCATCGATATTTGAAGCATTATCAAAAACCGAATTAGGTCATAATCATGAACTACAAGTAACTGATGCAATTGCTACATTGATAAATTGGGATCAAAAAGTCAATGCATTAAACTTCAAAAATAACAAATGGTTTGATATTGGAACTACCACTCAATATTATCGTGCACTCACACATTCGTACAAAATATCACAATAAACTTCCCTTTTACTTGATATCTTAACACAGTAAACTATTAGTTCGATTCACTAAAAATTGAATAAATGAGCAAGAAAATCATATTCTGGATATCTAATTCAATTGGTAGTTTTTTACCATGTAAATTCATTAAAGAACAAATCACTGAATCAGAAATCTATTCAATAATTGATATTCCAGACAATCAAAAGAATTTTTATGAAAACCAAGATATTGTATCTTTTAAAAAAAAATGGTTTTTACATAATCATATTCAAAAAAATAATTCACCTGACATAAACTATCTAGCAAATATTGAAGAAAAATATGCTATACCATTTTGGGAGATTGCTTGTAATGAAAGAATATTTTATAATTATAATGATTTCTATAAATTTTCTGAAAATGAAGTTTTATCTATTATTGAACAAGAATGTAAATTATTTGAAAAAATTTTAGATGAGGTTAAACCTGATGTATTGATTCTACCATTAACAGTATTCCAACAAGATCATATTTTCTATAAAATGTGTAAAGCTCGCTCTATACAGATATTGATGTTAAAACCTACTGGTTTTGCAAGACGCTACATAATTAACTCTGGTGATGACAATCTTGAAAATACATCTACAACCTCAATTTCTAAAAAATCATATGAAGAAATTTACTCATATTATAAATCTCATAATTCATCTGAACAAGCAAATAATCTAAAAAATGATTTTCAAAATTCTAAAAACTCTCTACTTAAATCCTTCTTTAAATATATCTCATCAAATAATTCAAGTGAAAAAAATTTATTTTCTTATCGTGGAAGAACTAAAACTAAAGTAATCTATAAAACATTTTTTTATGAATTAAAAAAGTACTTTCGAGAATCTTTTATCAATAATAATCTTCTATATGATTTTGATAAAAATCTCAAGTATGTTTATTTTCCATTACATATTGTTCAGGAGCGTACCTTGCTTATTGGGGCTCCATATTATACAAATCAACTAGAAATAATTTCCAATATTGTAAAAGCACTTCCTATTGGTTACACTTTATTAGTAAAAGAACATCCTATTATGAGTCTTAGAGGCTGGAGAAGTATTTCCGAATATAAAAAAATCATGAATCTTCCAAATGTAAAATTTATTCATCATTCAATTCCATCAGAAACTATAATTCGTAATTCGTCATTAGTCATTTCTGTTAATGGAACCTCTAGTCTAGAAGCTATTTTTCTCCAAAAACCATCAATTACTTTTGTTGAAACAAATTACTCTCATCTATCATCCGTTCATGTAATGAAATCATATACTGAATTGTATGATGTAATTAGAAACGCACTTAAATCTAAAGTAAATCTAGAGGAAGTTAACAAATATGTTGATTTAATGAATAATAATTCATTTGAACTTGATTTGCATCAATTCTCTACTCAATTACAAAATGAATTTAGTTCTGGAGGATTTCTCATAGATGCCAATATTTCAATCGAGAAAGTTAAATCATTCATTAATTCCCACTCAGATTTTCTAAACAAATTATCAGAACAGTTTTCGAAAAAAATCAATCTTTATTAAAATATCATTAACTAGATCAATAATTTTTTTATTTTTTATTGTATTTGTTCTGAAAAAGCTGTTTTAGTGATTCTTCTGAATACCACAATCCATGTTCTTCATCTGTATGTTTTCCAAATTCTCTCATTACATATTCTCCATCTTCACCTGTTGCAACAAAATCACAATCATATCCATAATCTTTGCAAACAAGTTCAAAAGTCATAGTTTTTTCATAATTGTGGGTTAAAAAAGTGATTCGGTATATTCTATAATGCAGAATCAACCATTAATGCAATAAATAGTACTGCAAGATATGGACTTGAAAATTTGAATAACACCCATGATGCCTTTTCAGTTGGTTTTGACACAACCCATGCACTAAGTACTACCATCAGCACTCCTGATGCTATGGCCGTATACAAATAAACATCTCCCATCACTGGCTCACCAGTATCTGTTGTTAAAAAGAATGGTACCACACTAAACACAACCATCATAACTGTAGTTGCAGCAATTACTCTAGCTGATGTTTTTTCAGATAACACTGCAGTTAGCATTGGAACCTTTACTTTTTGATAATCATCTCTAAAGTGTAATGTTAAT
>MDTE01151911.1_pt1 | contig 12897 bp, 12 predicted proteins | sample 811231 | NCBI WGS metagenome assembly MDTE01 (sample SAMN05326651, study PRJNA326480) | marine metagenome | isolation source: seawater | place: Indian Ocean: Red Sea | collected 2010
CCCGCTCAAACAGGGGCAAACGGAGCTTTATCTGTGTTCCAGAACTTTGGCATCTGGCAAATAGCCCTAATACTCGTGATCGTCCTGCTTCTCTTCGGAGTCGGCAAACTCCCACAGGTCGGTAAAGGCATGGGACAAGCCATCAAAGAGTTCAAGTCTGCCGTCGACAAAAAGGATGACGAATCCGAGTCCGTAGACCAGAGCAAAGACGCTAAGTCCAGCTAATCGCCAGCGAGCATTAAACGGCTCGGGTTAGTCGCCTTAATTCACCTAATATTTGCACGAACCATTGAGATCGCCTGATCAGGCGACCTGCTCGTCGCGCCCTCGCTCAGCAATCTTCACGAGCAGCATTCCGATCTCGAACAGCAGCATCACTGGAATCGCAACTATTACCTGTGAGATCGGATCGGTCGGTGTCACCGCTGCACCAAATACAAAAGCCAACAGAATCATCCACCGCCGCTTCGTTTTCAACCAGGACGAAGTTAGAATTCCGATCTTCGCCAGCAAGAACATAACAATCGGTAACTCGAAAATCGTACCGAGCCAGAACACGATACCAACTGTCATCGAGACAACGGAAGCTGCCGTAATAGTTGGCACAGCCAGACTTCCCTGAAACTGCAACATGAACTCGAACAATCTCGGAATTAGCAGGACGTAAGCAAACGTCGCACCGATTGCGAACGAAGTAAGAGCACCGGGAATCAGGAAGTAAATATACTTTCGTTCGTTCGACTTTAGTCCCGGCTTGAGAAACCTTGACATCTCCCACAAAAAGTAAGGTAGTGCCGCAGTTAGTCCGACCATAACTGCTAGCTTAGCCGCCGCCACCCACGCTTCAGTGAGCGTTAACTGAACGATGTCACCGCCAGCAGCTTCGATCAATTCACGGGCGTCAGCAGTAAACCGATTAAAGATCAGACGAAAGTTACCGACTGCAACGGCGATAAACAGAACCGCAACGATTGCCACTCGAAACAAGCGACGCTTCAATTCGCTCAAATGAGCCATTATCGACATGGCGTCGTCGTTCACGACTTCACCTCGTCTTGCTCATCTTTGGCTGTATTCGAGTCACTATCTTCGACAGATCGTTCCAAGTCTTCAGGCAAAGACTGATTAGCCGACTCAACACCGTTTGACTGTGAAAGGTTCAAGTCGGGAATTGCATCTCGCATTTCTGAATCGATCTGTAACGGCTTTTGATTTGGCTGCCACGCCTTAGGAGAACCGGACTTGTCACTAGACGAATGACCTGAACGTTCCCCATCAATTGCCTGATCAAGTTTGAAGTCATTCTCCAACGATTTCACAGCGCTCTTGACGCCGTTAATATCGACCTGGTTCTTCATATCTTCCATGTCAATTGCTTCGGTGATCATCGACTGCAGCGCATCTCGCTGACGCTTCAAGTCGGAGTACATCCTGCGACCGTCTCGGATCCCTTCAAGCAAGCGTTTCGGTCCCAGCACGAACAGGGCAATGGCAGCAATCACCATTACCTCGAAACCACCAAGACCTAAGAAAGTCACGAATGATTCTCCCGAAACTTGAAGGGCCTGATAACCGAACCGTCAGCGGCAACTGAGTGACCTTCACAGGTAATTTCACGTGCCAACAAAAAGCCCGATATTTTCAATAATTTCGTGGTCTCGCACATGGGTAGTCCAACGACATTTAAATAACACCCATCGTACCTCGCAACCGGATCATAGGCTGAATCCTGGATGCCATAGCCCCCTGCCTTATCAAGCGGCAACCCCGAAGAAACATAGTCAGAAATGCATGACTCACTAAGTTCGTTAAACGTCACCACTGTTCGTACAAATGACGTAGTAACTTGACCGCTCAGGTCAGCGACAGCGATTCCAGTTATGACGTCGTGATCTCGACCACCCAAACGCCCCAACATTTCCTTCGCGTGATCTTTAGATTCCGGCTTGCCAAGAACACGGTCGTCGAGGATCACAACGGTGTCCGCTCCGAGCACATACTCCTCAGTCCCGGTCCCACCAACTGCTCCAACCTTTGCTGAAGCAAGTGCCTGGACCGCTCGTTCGATATTTGATTTTCCGTAAAGAACAGCGTCCTCATCGACATTTGCCGGTCGAACTTCGAAATTTAATCCTGCTTCATAAAGAATTTGCGCACGTCGCGGTGAACCGCTTGCAAGAATTAACCTATGTGCCGAATCTGACGTCACTACTTTTGTCCCTGATCCTGATGTAGTGAAAGCAAGCTAATCGTTTCGACGTGTCGTGTCTGCGGGAACATGTCGACCGGACGGACAACATCCAACTGGTAGGTTTGGTCACCACACAGCAAATCAAGATCACGAGCCATCGCTGCCGGTTCGCATGAAACCATCAGCACTTTCTTCGGCTTCAGCGTTTTTACCGAGTCCAGCACATCTGGATGACAGCCGACGCGCGGCGGATCGAGAATCAACACATCCACATCATCCGCTTCCTGCCAGTCGGTCATCACGTCTTCGGTCTTACCTTCTATGAACTCAACGTTCTCTCGACCATTCAAATTCTCGGCAGCGTCTTCGATCGCCGAAGCCGACTCCTCAATACCGATAACCCGTCGTACATATGGAGAAATCAGAACAGCAAACACTCCCACGCCACAGTAGGCATCGACCAACACCTCGGAGCCTTGCAAATCAAGTAGCTCCCGAACCTCGTCAACTGCCCGTGAAAGCTGATCAGTGTTGACTTGGAAAAACGATGAAGCGGCAACTGTAAAAATCGCCCCACGCACTTTTTCTCGATAGTGCTGGACACCGGTGACAAGGTTCACTCCGGGTATTTCCATTCTTGGTTGAACAAGCTTTGAACCCGTGTTCGAACCAACCCGAACTGATATTTGCGTTTGTCCGTCCATCTTGCTCTGGATCAGGCCTAGAGTCTCGTTGATCTGGTCATCCATCAGAAGGCATTTGTCAACGCGCACAAAACGCCGAGTCACCGCATTCTTGTACCCAACCTGCCCAGCGTATTCGTATTTACCGATAGTGAATCGAGCATGATTTCGGTATCCGAGTTGCTTAGCGCTTTCAACAGTAGGATCTACTTCCGCACCTGCCAGCGACTCATATTTGTCGAGCTCTCGCTGAACCCGCGCCTGCTTAAATTCCAGCTGGGCCCCGTACGAAACATGCTGCCACTGGCAACCGCTGCACGAAGAAACGTACTTGCACGCCGGCTCAACTCTTTCGGCATGTGGTTCGATAACCTCCGCTACCCTGGCAGCAATGCGCTCAGGGAACTTTTTTTGGACCTCGGCGATGACAACCTCGCCCGGCAATCCTCCAGAAATCACAACTGGCGCACCTTCAATCTCGGTGACAGTATCGCCCGCGTCATTAATCTCACCAAGCGTAATTTCAAAGTTGTCGCCCGGCTCAAGCTCCACATGAGCCGTCAGATCAGGGCCGCGGTAGCGCTGTCTGCGCTTTCGTTTTGCCATTAACTAAGTTGTGCCTCGTCGTCTTCCATCTGAATTTTCGCACGAAAATTTCGGCGATGAAAAAACTAATCTGTCTGTTATTCTGAACTAGTTCGAGCACAGATGCGCTGTTCATTCACAGAATTCACAAAATCATCACGTATCTGAACTAATCACCAACCAGCTTCAATACCCATATAAATTTTGGTTTCAAAGTCTGAAAACGCAGGATCACCGACCGTCGAGCGGCGCTTGCCCGACTGGTTCAAGGTAAAAGCGCCTGGCGGTGAAAACTACCTGGAGATTCGCAAAAAGATCAAAGGTGCCAGCCTGAACACGGTTTGCGAAGAAGCTGCATGCCCGAACATTGGCGAGTGCTGGGATCGCGGAACAGCAACGTTCATGATTCTTGGTGACACTTGCACTCGAGCCTGCTCATACTGCAACGTGAAAACCGGTTGGCCTGGAACAGTCGATGCAATGGAGCCAGTTCGAGTTGCCAAAACCGTAAAGCAAATGGAACTCGGCTACGCGGTCATTACATCTGTAGATCGCGATGACCTTCCTGATTATGGCTCAGGTATTTTTGAGGACACGATCAAGCAAGTTCGCCGAACCACACCAAACTGCAAAATCGAAGTTCTCATCCCTGACTTTGAAGGCGAATATGATTCACTTGAAAGAGTGATCAACGCTGGACCTCACGTTCTGAACCACAACATCGAAACAACTCGCAGGGTGTTCAAAAAGGTTCGACCTCGCGGTAACTATGATCTCTCGCTTGAGCTTTTGAAGCGCGTGAAGGAAATCAATTCGTTCATGCCGTCAAAATCGGGAATGATGGTCGGACTGGGTGAGACCAAAGACGAAGTCATCCAAACTATGCAGGACCTTCGTGATGTGAATACTGATCTACTTACGATCGGACAGTACTTACGACCTTCAAAGCGACATCACCCGATCATTCGCTTCTACCGCCCCGACGAATTCAAGGAACTCGAACGTCTCGGGTTAGAAATGGGCTTCAAGCACGTCGCCGCAGGGCCGCTCGTCCGAAGCTCTTACCATGCCGACGATCAGCACAACGCTGCAATCGACAAGATCCTTGAATCGGCGAACAGCAAAAGCTAAACCGTGTCCACCCTATACGTTGTAGCGACCCCGATTGGTAATCTCTCCGATCTAACGTCACGCGCTATAGAGATGCTTTCCTCTGTACCAGTCGTCGCTGCTGAAGACACTCGTGTGGCGAAAAAACTTCTCAGCCACATAGAGGCAACCCCTCAGCTAGAAAGTCTCCACGGACACACTTCTCCTGATCGACTCGCCCAGATCGTCCAACTCCTCAACGAAGGAGATATGGCAGTCGTTACCGACGCCGGAACACCAGGCATTAGCGACCCCGGATCGTCGTTGGTACAAGCGGCAGTCAAAGCAGGGCACGATGTGACCCCCCTGCCCGGACCGTCCGCAGTTGTCACAGCACTTTCTATAACCGGCTGGTCCTTCGACCGCTTCCTCTTCATCGGTTTCCTGCCGCGCAAAAAGAACGAACAACTCGCCACACTTCAAGATGTTGCTAGGGAACCCGGTCCAGTCGTCGTCTACGAATCGCCACACCGAATAAAGACAACACTGAAAAATATCGATGAAGCGCTACCCGATCGCCAACTGGTCATTTGTCGAGAGCTCACGAAGCTTTTCGAAGAAACGTTTCGTGGGACAGCGCCAGAGGCACTGGCGCACTTCGAAGAACCACGCGGTGAGTTTGTTCTCGTAATCGAAGGCGCGGGAGCCAGCAAACCTGTCGAAGTTTCCGACCAGGAAATTCAACAAACTCTTGAATCAATGAGATCTGAGGGTGTTGGCGGTCGGACTCTGGTCGATAGAGCCATCGAAATGACCGGTGCATCCCGAAAGCGTGTTTACCGTCTTTCGCTCGGCAAATAATCGCGAATCGAATAACTATTTCGTAGCCTTCGTGAATAACCACAAAATCACCCTGATTCCAACTCACACACGGCTATAATGAAAGTCTGATTATTCACTTCGTCGGTACGCAAAATCGCCCGTATCGTACATGAACTCAACTAGTAATCCGGAAATCGCTCTTGCCTCGCAAAATTCTTGTCGCCGTAGCATGGCCGTACGTCAACGGCGAACCACACCTCGGCCACATTGCAGGCATGAACGTCCCCGCCGACGTTTTTGCTCGATTCCACCGCATCGTCGGTAACGATGTCGTGATGGTCTCTGGATCCGACATGCACGGTACTCCGACCGCTCTCAAAGCAGCGGAAGAAGGCGTGTCTCCTGAGGTTGTGGCGACTCGCTACCACGAGATCTGGAGCAAAGCTCACGCCGACATGGCGTTCTCGTTCGATCTGTACACACACACGCACACGGATCGCCACATTGAGGTCGCACAGGAGCTGTTCACATCACTTCTCGAAAAAGGACACCTTTCTGAAGCTGTCCAGTCAATGCCGTACTCGGAAACAGAGGGGAGATTCCTTTCCGACCGATTCGTCGAGGGCACCTGCCCACACTGCGGCCACGAATCCGCGCGCGGCGACCAGTGCGACAACTGCGATCGAACCCTCGACCCGATCGATCTGATTGATATTCGTAGCAAACGCGATGGATCAACTCCGGTATTCAAAGACACCACCCATTACATGCTCAAATTGGGTGATTTCCAGAAGCAACTTGAAGAGTGGGTCGAAGGTAAAACCGACTGGCGAGCCAACGTCCGCAACCAAACCTTAGGAATGCTCCGAGAAGGACTCCATGAGCGAGCGATCACTCGCGACATCGACTGGGGAGTGCCTGTTCCCATTGAAGGTTGGGATTCGAAACGAATTTACGTTTGGTTCGAAGCTGTAATAGGCTACCTCTCCGCTACCCGAGCCTGGTCCGAGAAACAGGGCACACCTGATGCATGGGAAAAATGGTGGCTCGACCCCGAAGGCGAGTCCTACTACTTCCAGGGTAAAGACAACGTCTCGTTCCACACGATAATGCTGCCGTCAATCCTGCTTGGTAATGGCGATTTGAACCTACCAACCGACGTGGTCGCAAACGAATACCTGACGTTCGGCGGTGCCGACTTCTCGAAGAGCACGGGAAATGCCGTGTGGGTTCCCGATTTCCTGACACGGTACGATGCCGACTCACTCCGCTATTATCTCGCATCAATCATGCCGGAAACCTCCGACTCCGAGTTCACATGGGAAGGTTTCCACGCAGCCAACAACAACGAACTAGTCGCGACTTTCGGCAACTTCGTTCACCGAGTCCTAACGATCACTACTCGCAATTTCAACAACGCAATTCCAACTCCGGGCGAACTGGATCCCGAAGATCAGGCGACCCTTGAAGCTTGTGACACCGCACTCGAAGAAGTTTCTCAAGCCATTGACTCGCGACGTTTCCGTGACGGTCTCCGTGCGGCAATGCGACTTGCCCGAGCCGGCAACCAGTACATCGACGCAAAGGAACCATGGAAGGTCGTTAAGATTGACAAAGATGCGGCCGGAACCGCTCTTTGGGTCGGTTTGAACGTGATATCCACATTGCGAACGGTCTTCTACCCATTCCTGCCAATCTCGGCCGACAAGATTCACAGTATGCTGTTCAACGACAGCGACACTCTCGCTGATGGATGGAACAAAAGAGAAATCATACCGGGATCATCAATCGAAAAACCGACACCGCTCTTCCGAAAACTCGACGATTCGATCATCGACGAAGAGAACGCCCGCCTTTCCGGCAGTTAGTCCGAGCACTTTCGCACCGATTTCGAGAACTTAGATGGTTGAAGCAATTACCCAGGAGAGCATTTATGCACCGGTCGCCGATGACCTGGAGGCGGTAATTACCGAGATCGCGTCGATCGCAGACCGCGCCCCTGAATCAACTCCCGATCACGCTGACGATCTGAATGCTCAACTAGGACATGTACTCGCGACGCCAGGAAAACGAGTGCGTCCAGCACTCACGCTACTTGCATCGCGACTGTTTGGAGTGGGCAACGGCGAAATGCCGATCAAAATGGCAACTGCCGTCGAACTTCTCCACATTGCCACCTTGGTTCACGATGACACCGTCGACCACGCAGACACACGAAGAGGGCATCAAACAGCAAGCAAACTCTGGGGTCGTAACGTGGCCGTGCTCATTGGCGACTTCGTGTTCGCCACTTCGGCCATGTACGTTTGCGACACCAACAACGTACGACTCGTACGTCGCTTCGCAGAAACAATCACTGAACTGGCACGTGGTGAGCTAAACGAAATATACACAGCGTGGAAACCGACCCCATCGCTTGAAGACTACAATCGCCGGATTTACGACAAAACCGCTTCGCTGTTTTGTACCGCCGCAGAAAGCGGTGCCGTGCTTGGTGGTGGAGACGATGAGTCGGTCAAAAATGTCAGAGATTACGGATACAACATTGGTATGGCATACCAGGTTTACGACGATCTTCTTGATTATCGAGCAACTAGTGAAGAACTCGGCAAACCAGCGGGCCATGACCTCGGTGAAGGCATCCTGACCTTACCTGCGATCATCGCGGCTGATATCGGCGCATCTGAGCCCATACTCGCACTACTCAACGGACCGGAAGAGGCGAGGGCTGACCTCCTCCCAATCGCGGTCGAGGCGATCAAACAATCGGGCGCTTTGGAACAAACCCACAAAGTCGCTAATGATTACATTGATTCAGCACTGAGATCTCTTGACTCGATACCAGCTTGCGACTCGTTGGACTCTCTCCGGGATCTCGCCGAATACGTTCAATCGCGGAACTACTAGTCGCGAATGGCATCACGATCACCTAAACGATCTCAAAAAACTCAAGTCGCGCCCCAGTTCGTAAAAGAACGACTCGAAACGATCTACGGACCAATCGAGTGGCGACCTCGCATGGTTGCCATTGATGAGTTGATCTTCACAGTTCTCACCCAGAACACGTCCGACCTTAACGCGGAGCGAGCCTACGACTCACTTCGAAAAGGACTTCCTACTTGGGGCCAGGTGATCGAAGCCGAAACCGACAAGGTCGCTGAGCTGATCAAACACGGCGGTCTATCGAACCAGAAGTCCATTCGCATTCAGAAAATACTTGTCGAAATCCTCAAGCGCCTTGGACACTTCGACCTCGAATTTCTGGCGGCAAAGCCACTGGAAGAAACACGTGAATGGTTCACATCTCTCCCCGGAGTCGGACCTAAAACCGCGGCGGTGGTGATGGCTTTCTCGTTACGTATGCCCGCTTTTCCAGTCGACACCCACATCCATCGCGTCTCAAAACGCATCGGGTTTATCGACGAGAAGACCACAGCGGACCAGGCGCATCCGCTAATGGAAGAACTGATTCCAGAGGACGACCGCTACGAAATGCACGTCCTACTGATCACGCACGGACGTCAGATCTGCAAGGCGCGTATTCCGCAATGCGTCCGCTGCACGCTCGCTAGCCACTGCCCGGCAAGCACAGTCAAATAACTCAGGCGCTGGGATTGCTTGGCTACACACCCCTCAGATGAATCACGGGAGGAGCATCGACCAAAAGCACCCCCCTATACTCCGCATCGAAAATCTCTACAGGAGAGTTCGGATGTTGTTGTGGGGTGTCATCCTGAATTGATTCCCATGATCTCGGGGGGGGGTAGATATGCTTGCGGTGGATTGCCACGTCACCTTTAAGGATCCATCGTGATGACATTACGGTTGCGGCGATCTCCCTCCGTTGAACAGAAGCGGTATCAGGCCCGTTGAGACCACGAAAATATCCACAGCGAGTGATAGCAAATCTCGCAACTGATCTTCAAACACAACCCAAAATTGGTGGTATCCACAAATCGCCGATTCGCCATCTCTGCGGTATGCTGATATTTAGTGCTAAAAATGATCGTCGCCTAGAATACTCTAGGTACTCGGTCGTAAAGCATGGCCTCGTCGTCCAGCGGTTAGGACACAGCCCTTTCAAGGCTGAGACCGGAGTTCGATTCTCCGCGGGGCTACCATCGTTTTTCAAAAGACTCCGTCAAATGGCGGGGTCTTTTTTTGTGTTCTAGTCGATTAGACAACAAGGTTATTCGACCTTACGATTCCAACATTCACTCATTCTTAACTGTTCCGGAGACACGAATTGAAAATCACGAAAGTCATCCCATGGCTCGTATCGGCACCACGCCCGTACCTCGACACCGCAAACGACAGTCATCCTGCTGACCGCGAGTACGTATACGTCGAAGTCAACACCGACGAAGGAGTCACAGGCTGGGGCGAGATCACCGGAACATCCCACGTAGCCAATCGAGCTGTCTGTGCCGCAATCAGGCACGTAAGCGACCTCATCGCAGGTGATGACCCACGTCTTATAGAAATGATCTGGAACAAGATTTTCCGATCATTCACCTACATGGGTTCACGCGGTGCCACTACCAACATCATTTCCGGAATCGACATTGCACTATGGGACATTCGCGGAAAGGTTCTCGGACTTCCCATTTCCGAACTCTTTGGTGGTCCTGTCAGAGAAGGCGTGCCGATCTACTGTCACCCGGAAGACGGCTCCTCCGTTGAAGACCTAGCACAACACTCGAAAGCCATCGTCGAAACCGGTCAAACCTCAATTAAAACTGACCAATGGTACCCACACCACGAAGAGGAAAAGAACGGCTACCTGACAGGCAAGCTCAGTGCGGAGGCAGAAAATCTGGGCGCAGAGCGAATTGCTGCTATGCGGGAGGCCGTCGGTCCCGATATTGAGATCCTCATAGACTGCCACGGACGCTTTGACGCACCAACTGCCATTCGACTCGCCAAGACACTCGAACCGTACGATATTTTCTGGTTTGAAGAACCGGTACCAGTCGAAAGCACCCATGCCCTTAAGCAGGTGCGCGAAAACGTGAACGTTCCCATTTGTGTCGGAGAAAGAATCCATACTCGCTGGGAGCTCCTTCCCATACTCGAACAAGAACTCGCCGATTTCGTAATGCCCGACGTTACCTGGTGTGGGGGAATTTCCGAAATCAAGAAAATGGCTACCATGTCCGAGGCGTACTACGTCCCAATTTCGCCTCACGATGCCAGCGGACCAATCAACGTTCTTGCAGGTGCCCACGCAATGGCCTCGGTACCTAACCACTACCGAGTCGAAACTTCTCGAGCCAAGCTCAACGCCTACGACGTGATGATCGATCACCCGCTCGACATACGCGGTGACAAGATCTATCTCTCAGATCGTCCAGGACTCGGACTCGACCTCGACCGAGACTATATACGAGCTAATGCCCTCGAGGGGTATCACGACTAAGAAAGACCTCGCCGTGACCGCCAAACGTTCAATTAGAGTTGGAGCTGCCGGAGTAATGATTCGAGACGGCAACGTCCTGCTGATCACGTTTGACGACCAACATGGTACTTATTACAACTACCCGGGCGTAGGGCATCAGGAGCATGAAACTCTCAGTAATAAATCAACAGAATCACTGCAAAATAAGTTAATACGTCAACTCGGTCGTGATTCTAGGCACTAAATGTTTACGTGGACTTTGATCGAACCTGACGTTTTGTCCCATGCAGCGTCGAAACCGTCTTGGATGTTCTCCAACTCGACCTGGTGAGTAACAATGTCTCGGTAGGGAATTTCGCCTGAAGCCAGTAGATCAATTGCCACTTCATAGTCGTGTCGACCATCGATGACTCCGTAGCAAATAACAGACTGCATGCGAATCTCTCGAAGAAGAGGCTCGAAAAGATCAAACTCCATCGGAATTTTCACGCCACCCAAGTACAGCATCGTGCCCTGATTGCGAGTCGCCTTTATCGCCTGCTTGAAAGATGCACTCTGATGACCGCCTACGGACTCCACCACGAAGTCAGCACCGATTCCGTTTGTAGCATCGAGACAAGCGGCTTCGAACTCACCCTCCTCAGAGCCAACCACGATATCGGCACCCATTTTCTTTGCTGCCTCAGCCTGCTGGACGTGACGCGCTGAAGCGATACCCGTCCGAGCCCCAAAAGCCTTCGCCGCCGCAATAGAAGAAAGACCAATCGTTGCCGATCCGACCACTCCAACAACATCATCGGGCTGCATTCGACCGTAGCGCAACCCATGGACACTCACCGCCATTGGCTCAACAAGTCCGCCGTCTACCCAATCCATCGATTCTGGCAGCTTGAACAACCCTGCGGGTTTTCGGGTCATGTACTGAGCGAACCCACCACCAGTATCTGGGGCAAGATTCATGCAATGCTTCCACTGCCCGTAACGGCAGAAATGACATGTAAGGCACGCTCGACCGGCACCGATCATTTCGATGGCAACTCGATCACCAACCTGGAGATTGGTCGCGCCTTTGGGTAACTCAACAATTTCTCCAGCAACCTCGTGGCCCGAAGGCATCGTTTGCGCTTCGGTTCGACTCGTCGTCATGTGCAAATCTGAGCCACAAATACCGGTCTGGCGAACTCGGATCATCGCAGCGCCTTCGTACATCTCGGGCATTGGCACATCTTGAACTATGTATTGACCTGTTCCGTCATCAAGTGCTGCGCGCATCGCTTCTGCCATGATTTTCGTCTTTCGGTAGTTAGTATTCCTGGCTGCGGTGAATATTACCGCACATTACTCCGTGCATCTTTATCGACTGGTTAGACCGGATGCCCGTAGGCGCGGTCCTGCGTGTAGTCTTGTCCCGTCAAAATTCAACCTCAGTTACACAATCAATACGACATGACAAGAAACTCCGAGTTCCGCGGCGTCTACGCCATACCCGTTACACCATTCAACGAAGACCTTTCAGTCGATTGGGAATCGCTCCGAAAGTGTGTCGAATTCAGTGTTGAAGCTGGAGCTCACGGAATTGTGCTCCCAGTGAATGCTTCTGAAGGACCATTTCTCACCGAGGCTGAGCGGAAAGAAGTTCTCAAGGTTGGAATCGAAGTGGTGAACGGCGCTGTTCCCGTGGTTGCTGGAGTAAGCGGATCTTCGACCGCGGTATCTGTCGAACTCACAAAAAACGCGGCAGACCTTGGGGCGGATTCCGTTATGGCAATGCCACCAAACGGCGCTGCGGGTCAAATCATTTGGGATCATTACGTGGTAATAGCCGAAACCGGTGGACTTCCAGTTTGGATCCAGAACAACAAGCCGCCCGCCGGCCCCGTTGTTCCAACGGCAACAATGGTAAAGCTCCTCAACGAAGTCGAGCACGTCGATTACGTGAAGGAAGAAAGCTACCTCCCCGGACAGATCATGACCGAGCTACTTGATAAGGCAGGTGCCGCTGTCAAAGGACTAATGGGTGGCATGGGTGGACGCTATCTGGTCGACGAATACCGACGCGGCTCCTGCGGAACGATGCCCGCCGGGCACATTACGGATGCACATGTAAAGCTCTGGGATGCTCTAGATGC
>MDTE01008249.1_pt1 | contig 12896 bp, 14 predicted proteins | sample 811231 | NCBI WGS metagenome assembly MDTE01 (sample SAMN05326651, study PRJNA326480) | marine metagenome | isolation source: seawater | place: Indian Ocean: Red Sea | collected 2010
ATGAACCTAATAAATTAGCAAAAGTTACTAGAATTAAAAAATCTGGAAATGATTATGTTGTAACATGTCACAGACCTATTCTAAGTGGTTTAAGTCCTAATGATGTTGTTGCATTTAAATCTTATGAAAATGGAGCTGAAGTTTATAGAATGTTTATTTTAGATAAAACTGTTATGACTGATCAAAGCATCCAAGATTGTTTAACTGCATTTAATAGCGGAGGAGTTAAATCTGCTCTAGTAGATAAAGATGTTATCGATTTTAGATATATCGTAGATAGCTTTGGTTCTTTTGAATCAGGTAATATATTAAATAAAAACGAACTCACACAAGTTGCGAAAGAGAGACAAAATGTATCTTGTATCTTAAATGCACCAACAGTTGAAGAGTTTAAAAAATCAACAGATCCATCTTTTAAAGATGCATTTGGAAAATTTGATTCTAAACATGTTGCAAGTGGTGGCGATCTTTCACAAAACCCATCTGGCATTTATGCTCTTCCTTCAATTGGAGAAGGAGCTAATTATGGTTTCTATTATGGACCTGGATTAAATGTTAGAGAGAATGGAAAGGTTACAGTTGTTCCACCTGCTGCATATGTTTCAAATAACTATATTGATAAATACACAAATGCACTTCCATGGTCAATAGTTGCAGGTCCTCGTAGAGGAATCGTATCTGGAACTAATGTAATTGGAGCAGAATATGCATTTGATAAATCAGATAGAGATAATTTAGAGCCATTTGGTATTAACCCAATCGTATTCGAAAGAGGAGTTGGTCTTAGTATTAAAGGTAATAAAACTGCTCAACAAAGCGTAAAATCAGCATTAAGTTCTGCACATGTTAGAGAGGTATTAATTTACATTGAAAACGGATTAGCAGATATTCTTAAAGGTTATCTTTTTGAATTCAACGATGCTCAAACAAGACTTGAAATCAAGACTCTTGCTGATTCATTTATGGAATCAGTTCTTGCTGATCAAGGTGTTTACGCATATAAAAACGTAATGGATAGTACTAATAATACTAATGAAGTTATCGATAATAATATGGGTATTCTTGATACTTACGTTGAGCCAGTTAAAGGATTAGAAATAATTGTACATAGAACAACTATTCTTAATACTGGAGAAATTGCTACTGGTAATTTCTAAAAAAAGAATTTTATAAGAAAGGGTCATGGGACCCTTTCTATTTAATTTTAAAGATATATAATAAAACTAAATAAAAATAAAATTAAAGAAATGGCATTACCACATTATTCAAACGATCAAACTAGTAAGAAAGGTAAGAATTTTGAACCAGTATTAATGAATATGTTCGAAGTAACTATTCTTCCACCTGCTGGAGTAGGAGGACAAGAAATGTTATTACAACATGTTAAAGGTATTACAGGTTTAGATCTTCATAAAGCCGGTGATCCAATTGCACAAAAGTTTAAATGGTCGACCAGATCATTTGCTGGAACTCCAGCAGACTCTCATTTAGATGTTGAAATTACATTCACATTAAATCTTAATGAGGCAAATCAAATGTATGCTTATAAAACAATAAGAGATTGGCAAAGATTACAATATAATCCAGAGACTGGAGAAACTGGTCTTAAGAAAGATTATGTTGGTCAAATCGTAATCGTACAGTTCAATAGAGCTGGAGATATTTATAGAAAGATTACTTTAGAAGATTGTTTTATTGGAGGCGCAGTAAACCCAGGAACTGATTTATCTTATGATAACGCAGAACCTCAAGAATTAGCGGTTTCATGGAGATGTGATACTTGGTCTGAAGAACTAGTTTAAAATAATATTTAGAGAGAAGGCTATATAAGTCTTCTCTTTTTTATACCCTAAAAAAATATTATAATATTAACATAATATGTCTGACAAGGATTATATAGTAAATAAATTAATTAAAAAAATCCAAGTTCTATTAAACGAACCTGAGTTTGAAAAATTAAATGAAATTATACTAAGTGAGGCTTTGAAAAATAAACAAAGGCCAAAGTCGGTTAGTGCATATGTTAGAGAATTAATTCAGAATGAAATAAAAAAATCTAAAGATTCTGAAACAAATTAAAATACTTTTATATAATTCTATAAAATTTGTAAAATGAGCAAAGACGAAAACAACGAAGAATTCGAAAATTTCTTAAATAAAAAAGAACAAGAAGGTGGAGCATTTGAAGACTCTACTAAAACAAACGATCCAATCGAAGAAACTATTAATAAAGAAGGTTTAGGATCGGTAGATATGTCTAAATTTGGAAAACAGAAGGCAGAATCTGCCGATTTTCATTTAGGATATCATGCTGTAAATTTAGACACACTCTTTTCAAAAGGTAGATTTTACCCAAAAGATACTAAAATAAGTGTTAGAAGCGCAAAAGTCGCTGAAATTAGACATTTTTCAACAATGCAAGAAAATAATCTTTTAGATATTGAAGAAAAGTTAAATGGTATTGTTAAGTCATGTTGTAGAATTGAATGTGCTGCTAAAAAATTATCTTATAAAGATCTTTTAGAAGAGTATAGAATTGCAATACTTTTACAAATTAGAGATCTAACATTCCCAGAACCGGAGAACAAATTAATGTTAAAGGCTGAAAATAGTTATGGTACTACAAAAGATGTAGAGCTAGCAACTAGAAACTTTTCAGTCAGTGAAATTCCTGAAGAAATTGAAAAATATTATGATGCCATAGCAAGGTGTTATAGAATTCAAACCAGATCTGCTGGTGAAATTCTTATGAGACCACCTTCAATTGGCGTTATGGAAGAAGTAACAAAATATATCAAAGAACAGCAAGAGCAAAAGAAACGTTGGGATCAGGCATTCGTTCAAATCCTACCTTATATTCAATTAGATTGGCGAGGTTTTAACACAAAAGAAATCTTTAACCAAGAAGTTGCATTCCAAGGATGGAATGAAAAGAAATATATGATCACGTATAGACTTGCTGAAAAAATGAAAATAGGCGCTCAACCTGAAATGGAAGTAGACGTAGATGGAGAACTTGTTAAGGTCCCTCTTCAGTTCCCAGGTGGAATCAAAAGTCTTTTCATTATTTCAGATCTCGCTGGAGAACTTCTTTAAGACTAAATTCTATCTGGGGTTTCATCTACATCTCCAGCCAAGTGAAATAGATAATCTTGAATATTACGAGTATTGGTATTATGTCAAAAATTTATCAGATCACTTGAAAAAGCAGCAAAAGAATCAGGCTGAACAAGATGAACAGGCTAATGAACAATATGCTAAGCAAAAAATGCCTAACATGAATCAATTTAAACAGCCTAAGATGCCTACTATTAAGATGCCAAAAATCTAGGATATATAAATAAAAAATAGTGTTAGATTGAGCGCTTTTAAATCCCCTTTTGAAAAATTAAGTTACGAGGCACAAGCACAGATAGCTGATTCCGTTTCTCCAGGTGGAGATATGTATAACCTTTTAGAAGATATTGCTGACAATATAAGGAAGCAAAATACTAGAGAAGGATCAGTAGAAAAGGTTTCTCTTTTTGGTGGATTGACCGTTAAAGAGGCCATGGCTTGGACTATTCTTGGAGAAAAAGGACTTGATGCAATAGCAAAAGGATTAGGATCTATTGCTAAAGTAATAGATGGAATGGGTTCTTCAGGAGAAGAGGCTAAAGAGAAGATGGAAGGAATAGTGATGGGAATTACTGCAATTAAAGGCTTAGGTAAGGCTATTTTAGAATTTGCAGGGTATTTATTATTAGCAACTCCACTTTTAGTAGTAGGTATTTTAGCAGCGCCTTTATTTGCCTTAAGTATCTTTGTTATTACAAAAGCACTTGTATGGGCATCAAAGCCTTTAACAAGCAAAGAATCTGAACAGGCCATTGAGGCAATTGAAGGGCTAGGTTATACATTATTTATATTTGGAGGATTGTTAGCACTTTCAGCACTTATATGGCCAACTGCAATAACAGCACTTCCATATGTTGTTTTAAGTATATTAACCCTTGGCGTAACCTTTTATTTAATTGATAAATTAAAGGTTGAAACTGCTATGGAAAAAGTCTCGGCAGCTCTTATTGTGGCAAGTATTGGTATATTATTTTTAGGAGGGGCTCTTGCTGTATTTGGGTATTTGTTTCCTCCAACTCAAGAATCATATGAAACTCTTGCTCTTATAGGGGCAGCAGTAGGTGGAATTTCTTTAATTTTGTTTGCAGTCGGTAAGGGAGCATCGCATATTCTTCAAGGTGCTCTAGTTTTAATATTAGCTGGTATATCATTAATACCGTTGGCGATAGGAATGTCAATGTTTGCTGATGCATTTTCAGCCTCCCCATCTCCTTGGGAATTCTTTGGATGGACAATGGCAGTTATTTCTGGAGTGGGACTTGCAATGACAGGACTAGGTGCTTTAGTTGCATTAACAGCTGGGGCTGCGTTTTTAGGACCATTAATGATTGCAGCAATTGGAGGTAGTTTAATTGCCTTAGCCGCTGGTTTAATAGCCTTTCAGAAAGTAAATTGGACCGATGAAGATACAACAAAGTTAACGACTGCATTAGCAGGAGTTAAAGCAGCCTTTATGGGAACTGAAAAAGAGGAAGGAGGATTCTTTGGAGCAATTGGAGGTGCTTTAAAAGGAGCATTAGATTCTGGTAAAATAATAGCAGCTGCAGCTGGATATTCAGCAGCAGGACTTGCATTGATTCTTCTTAGTAAAGGACTTATAAAATATAAAGAAGTAGGTTGGAAAGATGAAGATAGTTTGGAACTTACAAGAATGTTACAAGGTGTTTCATTAGCATTTGCAAGTGCAGGCGGTGGAGAATTAGTTCAAGGCGGAGGATTCTTTGATACTATGTTTGGTACTAAAAGAAATAAAGTTCAAGAAGGTATTCTTTCTGTAATGGAGGCAGGATCTGCACTTACGGGAATAGCACATGGCTTAATGTCTTTTAAAAAATTAATAGATAGTGGTATTGAATTTGGAGCCCCTGATGAGTTAGGTAATTATCCTAAAGGCACGTTAGGATACGCTGTTGTTAATACTATGGGATTTATTAATCAAGCGTTCTCAGCAGTTGCTGAACAGGGCAATGTAGATGCTGGAGGATTCTTTGGAAGTTTATTTGGTATTAAAAAGAATAAAGTTGCAGAAGGAATTGAATCAGTTTCTGGATCCGGAGAGGTATTAAAAAATGTAGCAGATGGACTTATAGGTTTTCAAAATTTAGTACAAAAAGATATTGATTGGGACGCATTAGGAGATAGTATTGTAAAGACTATGGGATTTGTTAATCAAGCATTTGCAGCAGTTGCTGAAGAGGGCAATGTAGATGCTGGAGGATTTTTTGGAACTTTATTTGCCATTAAAAAGAATAAAGTAACAGAAGGAATAGATTCTGTTTCTGGTGCTGGAGAGACATTAAATAGTATAGCAGACGCTTTAAATAAATTTAAAGGATTAGAAGATCCAAATGCAATAGCCTCAAAAATTGAAGGGGTTATTGGTATTGTAGGAAATAGTTTTTCTCAAGTAGAAAAATTTGAAGATGTTGATGAGATGATCGATCTTTTTGAGGCGGCAGCTGAAATGTATGAAGATATTGCAGACGCTTCAAACGATATGAATATTGAGGCCATTAATTCTTCAACAAAGATGTTTGAGGCATTAGGATATCTTAGTGAAAATGGAGGAGCAAATTCAATTGAACTATTAGGTGAAAACCTTATTGAAGCAATTCGTGAATTAGCACTAATGATTGCTAATTTTGAAGGAACAGTCGGTGAGGCACAACAAAGTAATCAAGGTTTAATTGAAAGTGTAGGAAGTTTATTTGGTAGTGATGATAAAGAACCTGCTAAAACCACAACAGAAGTATCTTCTGCTAATGTATTAATTAGAGATCAAAATGGAGATACCTTGTCTCAAGAAGAGGTAGTATTCGAATTAAAACGACTTTATAATTTATTAACATCTGGAGATGCTATAGTTCAGACACAAGCAAACATTCTTTAAACTTTTTTTAGATAAGGTATATAATATCTAAAATCAAAATATGAAACTTAAAGAAACAGTAAATTATAAATCTAGTACAATATCGTCTTCAACTTACGATTACACAAAAAATATTTTATTAGTAACGTTCAATAATAAAACTTCTTATAAATATGAGAATGTTTTAAAAGAAACATATCATGCATTTAGAGATGCTGATTCTCAAGGAAAGGCCCTATCTACATATATTAGATATAATGAAGATATTAAAACAATAAAAATAGAGCCTCAAAAAAATGATGGAAGTTTTTATGCAGCTGGGAAGCTGTGATTATCTTCTTTTTCCTTGCCCTCTATATCTTTTCTTATAATTTTTAGAGTTCTTATTCTTAGAAGTCTTACATTTTGCATGTACTCCTTTTCTTCTTTTCTTAGGAGGTTTTTCATTTCCAAATCTTACTGCCATGTTAATTCTTTTTTAATTTATTTATCTAAGATTTAACCTTTATTTAACCTGCCTGGGCATCTTTTCCGGATTAGAAAAATTATATAAACCAAAACTAATAAACAATGAAAAATTTATACTTTTTATTATTATTATTTTTGGCTTTTTCTTGTAAAAAGCCAGATCCTTTAGAACCAAATAGTAGATTGGTTTTAACTGAGCTTTCAAATGGAAGGACTCAAATAGCAGGATATATTGATAGAGATTTTACAATCACAAATGATAGAGAATGGGAATTAAGTGGCGGAGTTTTTGTTGAAGAAGGATATACTTTGACAATTGATTCTGGAGTAAGTGTATTCGCATCAAACGACGGCACAACACCTTTTTTATCCATTCAAAGAGGTGCTAAGATTTTAGCAGATGGGACAAAAACAAATCCTATTATATTTACATCAGATCTTGAAGAACCTGGAGCATGGGGAGGATTAGTGATAAATGGATATGGAGTTTTAAATACTGGAGAAACTGCAGAAGGAGAAGGAGGAACTGGAATATATGGAGGTAATAATAACTCTGATAATTCAGGAACATTAAGATATGTTAGAGTAGAATATGCTGGTAAAATATTAGGAACAGATAATGAATTAAATGGTTTTTCATTTAATGGAGTTGGTGATGAAACCGTTGTTGAATATATTGAAGCATATAGAGGTGCAGATGATGGTATTGAATTTTTTGGAGGAGCAGTAAATGTAAAATGGGCAGTTTCTTTAGGAAACCACGATGATTCATTTGATTGGACACATGGATGGTCTGGAAAGGGACAATATTGGTATGCTAAACAATTATCAGATGGAGGAGATAGAGGAATAGAGGCAGATAATAACGGAGATGATAACAATGCAAACCCATATTCAAATCCAATTTTAGTAAATGTTACCTTAGAGGGAATTGATGATGGAGATGGAGATAACACAGGTATAAGATTAAGAGAAGGAACAAAGGGAAAACTATACAACATTGAAGTATTTAACTTTCCTAAATATGGTGTTAGAGTTTCTGACTCATTAACGCTTTTAAATATGAATAATGGAGAATTAGTAGTATCTAATTCTAATGTACATAGTAACGGTCAAAATTATAAAGACTGTGAAAATTTTGAAAATTTATTAAATGAGGCTAATGATGTTTGGTTCGATTTAAACTCCAACGTTGGAGCAAATTATCAAACCTGGACAGCCTATTGGACCAAGGGATTATGAAAAAGATACTACTAATATTTCTATTATTTTTAACATCATCTGTTTTTGCAATAGATGGGAAGGTGGTAGATAAAGAAACCGGAGAAGCATTACCTTTTGTTAATATTAAAGTAATGGGTCAAAATAAAGGGACAGTAACCGATTTTGATGGAAATTACGATTTAGAAGTTTATGAAGGAGATACCTTAAGGTTTTCCTTTGTTTCTTATGTTGAAAAAATGGTAATAGTTGATAGCAGCTGGGATGGAAACGTTTTATTAGAACAATACCATTTAGAATTAAATGAGTTTAAAGTAGTTGCTAAGAGAGATATTGGCTCTGAGAAAGTTATATTAATTGATAAGAAAAATTCAAACGATATAACTTCAACGATAGGCCAAGAGGAAATAGAAAAGAAAGGAGTTTTAAATACTACAGGCGCTGTAAAAAAGGTTGCAGGCGTTAGTGTTAAAAAATCTAAAACAATAGTTGTTAGAGGACTTCATGACAGATATAATCAAGTTACATTGAATAGTTTACCTGTTTCTTCAATAAGTCCAGACGTTACAAATTTAGATATTACAATACTTCCAACTGGAATTGCTAGTAATGTTTCTGTGTCAAAGTCATATTCAAGTAATTTATATAGTCAATCAACGGGAGGCACTATAAATTTTAATACAAAAATTCCTATAGAACAAAGTACTAAATTTAGTTTAGGAGGTGGATATAATTTAGGATATAACTTTTCAGAAGATTTTGCAATATACAGAAATAAGTTTTCTATATTATTTAAACATTCTTATTCTAATAAAGAAGTTGAAGGATTTACAAGAATAGTTAATAGACAAGGAAATGTTTCTTTAGATTATGATTGGATAGAGAATAATACAACTAATAATTATTGCGGATTAGTTTATTTTGATAAGACATTAAATAGTCTTTTTATTAAAAACATATCTTTAATAAATTACAATACCTCTGATGCAACTCGGTTAACTCAAGGGACACATTTCGACTATAACAAAGAAGTATTAACAAATAGGAGAACACCCTTTAATAGCATTCTATTGTCTAATCAAACGCTATTAGAATTAAATGATTTTAGCGGATATGTTTCACTTAGTAGATCTATATCTGGTGAAGATGGTAGAGAACAATTTGTATGGTTTGATGATAATAGATTTAATACAATTGACGCATTAGATAATCACAGTTTTAGTAATATCTTTAGAGAAGATATGATATTAGGAGGCTTAAGTTTTAATAGAGAACTTATGGGGTTTAAAACAGAAATAGGAACTGATTATTTATTAAAATTAAGAAATTTTGATTATGATAGACTTTTGTTTGAATTACCAGAAACCTTTAATCCATCTACATCATTAAATTCACATATAATTTCACAAGATACTTTAATTGATTTAGCGTCTGAGGTAAATTCAAACTTACAAATATTCTCAGGATATTTTACTACAACAAAGTCTTTTAAGAGATTAGATGTTTCATGTGGTTTAAGATTAGAGTATAATATACAAAAGTTATTTTATAGAGACCAAGTTCAACCTATATTTTTAATAGAAAATAAAATTAATAATTTGTATTTTTTACCAACGTTAAATTTAAAGTATAATCTATCTGAAAAAACTAAACTAAGAGGAATATATTCTCACACAGTATCTATGCCTAATTTTAGAGAATTAATGCCATTTGAATATACAGACATGTTTGCAGGTGAAAAGATAAAGGGAAATCCTAATTTATTAAATTGTAATATTAAAAACGTTGATTTAGGATTTGAACATTATCCAAGAAGAGGAGAAGTAATATCGATATATGCATTTTATAAGCATTTAACAAATCCTATTGAAAGGGTAAATTTAGCAACTGCATCAGGAAGGTTGCAATCATTTCAAAATTCAAATATGGCACAAGTATATGGATTAGAATCTGAATTTAAAAAACAAATAAATGATTTTGAATTATGTCTGAATTCTGCATATACGAAGAGCAAAGTTTATTTAAATGACAATTCAGAAGTTTCTGTATTATCTACAAATATGGAAAGACCTTTAGAAGGCGCGCCAGAATTAATAACAAACGCAGACATAACATATTCTAAGAAAAATAACTTTTTTACAATATCTACAATATACGAATCTAGGAAATTATATTCTGCAGGAATTCAAGGAATTGGGGATACTTACGAAGTATCCTATCCAATGGTAAATTTAAGTTGGGTTTTTAACAATAAAAAAATAAAAACCAAAATTTTATTTACCAATATTTTTAATAATAATTCAATCATGAGGCAACAGACTGATACTGGAATTAAAGAAATTTCTTCAATGAATATTGGAAGAGGAATATATTTGTCTTTTTCAAAAAAGCTATAGATAAATAGTTTTGAAAATAACTTTTTAAAATGTTTAATGATGACGATTATTGGAAAAAAAGAAAATATAATGATGCTCTAGGGATATTATTCTTAGTTATGTTAGGTGTATCTTTAGGAATTATGGTTTCAATGTATTTTTGTTAGATTTAAATAAATTAAAATTATGGATATTAGTGGTATTATGTGGAGCGAAGTTATAACTATAACGATGACGTTGTTTGCTGTCATAGATATATTTGGGGCAATCCCAATAATCATGGACTTGCGAAAAAAGTTTGGCCAGATAGAAAGTTTTAAGGCCACTCTTATCGCATTTGCAATGATGGTAATATTCCTATTTTTTGGAGAAACTGCTCTTGGGTTCTTGGGCCTTGATGTTGCCTCTTTTTCTATAGCTGGTGGATTAATACTCTTTTTTATGGGTTTGGAATTGGTTTTAGGTCTTACATTCTTTAAAACAGAGCCAGATACTAAAGGTTCTTCAATTGTTCCATTAGCCTTTCCATTAATAGCTGGTCCAGGATCTCTTACCACAATAATATCTTTTAATTCACTCTATCCGTTTTGGACGATATTAGTTGGAATAGTGTTAAATTTGTTAGTAGTTTATGCAACTTTGAAATCAGTTGATAGGTTATCTAGGTTATTTGGTAAGAGTGGACTTTTAGTTCTTAGAAAAATGTTCGGTATCGTTTGTATAGCAATAGCCATAAAAATGATAAAGGCCAATTTATTTTTATAGAATCTTTTTTGGGCGTTATAGGGACCTACCTACTGTTCAAAACTTTTTTTAAAAAAAGTGCGCCCAGATTTTTTTATGTCAAGAATTTTGTTTATATTTAACTATAATTAAAAAACAGAACAAATGAAAGATATAATTAAAACTTTTAAAAATTCACTTATCGAGGCTAATTATAAAGAAGCAGCCAAGCTTTATTTCGACAATGCATACAAATATCAAGATCAATTTAACAATCAATTAGAAAAATATGGTGTTAAAGATGAGGTTTTTGATATTGTTACAGGCCTTTCAGGAAATTACGTTGATCAACTTTAAAAATAAAAAATATGAATTGGAATAAAATTATCGAAGATTTAGATTACAAAATAGATTATATGTCAGAATCAAAAATGATGCATAATAGATATTGGGTTAGCAGGGCTAATCGAATTATTAGAAAAATTCACAAGCATAAAAGCAGACCAGTTAGTCTTGCTGAAAGGCAAAGAATTTTAGATAGTATTCATACGTCATTTGTGGTGGGAAATTATCCAACATCTGCAAATGATCAAATTATGAAAGATCTTAGCAGGTTGATTAGAGATACTGAACAAGAAATTTTTGAAAACAATCTTAAAAAAATAAAAAATGACTGAAAAAGAAGCAATAATGGTTTTTGAGGCTCTAGGAGCTTTTGAAACTACAAGTAGAACTCAAAAAAAGAATGGAACTTCAGAGTGGGAACTTAAAACTGGAGAAGTAGTTACAGAACACTCTAATGGATATGTTAGAAAGAAAATGTTTGATAAATATGGAAGAGTAGAAGGTTGTTATCAACTTAATCAAGTTAAAAGATATGGTAATGAATGGACTGATACTTCTTCTGGAAAAGTTTATCAATATTATGATTATCGTAGAATTATGTTACCTACTAGAGTAGAAAGGTTAGAAAGATTAATAAAATACGCTGCTAGGAAAGTTAACATCCAATGGGAAAAGATTAAGAATTTTGAAAATTTATGAAAAAAAGTGCGCCCAGATTTTTTTATGTCATGGATTTTGTTTATATTTATATTATAAATAACAAACATTAAAACAGTAAAAAAATGGTAAATTTAGAACAAGTTAAAGATTTTATTAGAACAGCAAATCGAGAAGAATTAAAAGAAATTGCAGATTTATATAAAGTTGCAATGAAACTTATTGTAGAAGAAGAACTTACTGAATTCAAAAAAGGCGATACCGTAAGCATCGTACATGAAAACTACGAAAAACATGTAATGTATGTAGTTGAAAGAGTAAATTCAAAAACTGTAACAATCGTTAATTCAGGACTTGGAAGAACTTATAGAGTTTCTCCAAAATTCTTAAAAAAAGCAACAATTGGTAGTTTCCCAAAATTAAAATAATATGTTAGATAGATTACAAGAATTCATAGACAGAAGTAACTCATCAAATTCAAATAATGATAAGTTAGACGTATTAAGAGACTATACAACAGATCAGGAGGTCCTTCAAGCACTCCGGTATGTTTATTCTCCCTTTAAACAATATTACGTTACAAGTAAAAATCTTAAAAAGAGGAGTGATCTGGTTAGTCCTATAGGAAATCAATTCGGTAGCATATTTACCCTATTAGATGCTTTAAATGATAGAGATGTTACAGGACATGCTGCTATTTCAGTTGTAAATAGATTTATTCTTGAGAATAGACAGCACGAAGATCTTATCTATAATATTATAGACCGAAATCTTAAGACCCGTTCTACAACTTCAATGATTAATAAAGTTGTGCCAGGTCTGGTTCCAACATTTGATGTCGCATTAGCAGCCACTTATGATGAGAAAACCAAAAAGAAAGTAGACCTTTCAACTGATGATTGGTATCTTTCTAGAAAATTGGATGGAGTTAGATGTTTAGCATTCTTTGATAATTTTGGAACTGTTACTTTCAAAAGTAGAAGTGGCAAACCATTTGATACACTTGGAAAAGTTGCAGAAGAACTTGAAAAATTAAATCTTTACAACGTTGTGATGGATGGAGAGATTTGCATTGTTGATGAAAATGGTGATGAAGATTTTCAATCAATTATTAAAGAAAT